>Ga0209835_1000208_pt1 | contig 41085 bp, 30 predicted proteins | sample LakKivwa52mmetaG_FD_184138 | JGI IMG/M metagenome (GOLD analysis project Ga0209835, IMG submission 184138) | Anoxic lake water microbial communities from Lake Kivu, Rwanda to study Microbial Dark Matter (Phase II) - Lake Kivu water 52m metaG... | ecosystem: Environmental > Aquatic > Freshwater >... | reverse complement strand
ATCTTCGGGTTTACCTATCTGCCCGATGGCAATCCGGGTAATCGAAAGCGCAATAAAAAGTATCAGGAACTTTCTCATCATGGCAAAATTTTGGCTTCAAAAATAAATAAAAAAGGAGGTCTGCCAGGCAAACCTCCTCAAAATCATTCAATGTGAATTAGTTAAAGATGTAACGGAGTGTAATTTGACCCTGCCACCTTGAACTTAAAATACCGCTGTCGTCAATGCTCCATACTTCGCCTTTGGGCTTGGTAAAGGAGTATTTTGGCGTGGTCTTGTCGTCTTCAAAACCTTCAAATTTGATCAAAGGATAGTTGTTGTAGTAGGCTCCTGAAGCATAGTAGATTCTGCCCCAGTCTTTGTTGATCATATTACCAAGGTTGAAAACATCAAGCGCAATCTGGAAAGTATTGCGTTTTCCATTGACATTGGTATAAAAATCCTGGGCAATACGCAGATCGAACAGATTCATGAAAGGTACTCTGGAGCTGTTTCTTTCGGCATATTCTCCGCGACGTCCGCTAAGATAGTCATCACCTTCGATGAAAGCGTTGAGATCGAGCCATTGTTGTTCTTTTGAAAGTGTAACAACACCATCTGCACCCACTTTATCAACAAGATTGATGTCGTTTTGATCTTTAGGAACGTAAATGAGTTCAAGGCTCTGGTTGTCTTCGCCAAGGAAATAATTTTTTTTATCAACAGGATCCTGCCAACCATCAGCATAGCCATAGGAATAGAGTGCTCCTGACTGACCGGTGTAGAACAATGAAATACTGGTTCCCATGAAATTCAGGTATTCTTTTTTGTAGTTAACATAACCCACAATTCTGCTTCCGGCGCTGAAATCAGATACGGCCTGATCGAGATCGTTTTTACCTCTTACGTTCGGAACCCTCCATTGTGATGAGTTTTGCGATGAAACCCCGTCGTTCATAGATTCGGCATAACCGTAGTTGTAGGCAATGCTACCGGTAAATCCGTTATCGAAGGTCTTTTGGAGTTGTGCTGTCAGGTTATAGGCATATCCTTGATCGGTGTTGGTACCGAGGATAATATCGGTGTAGGCGCGGTTCTTTTCAGTATTAGGATCTTTTCCAAGGTTAATAGGCGACCAGATAGGTCTGTCGTCGCCGGTTCCGGTAAGGTTTCCGGTTTTTTCATACCTGAGGTTGTAGTAGAGTACGTTGTTGATGGTTTTGGTGTACATTGCCTCCAGAGTTCCGATGAGACCCCATGGCAGTTTTTTGTCAACAGCTAAACTCGTGCGGAAAACTTTCGGGAATTTGAACTCTTTGGCAAAAATGTCAACCTGACCAGAGGGTTGAGCAACATCAACCGTTGGCTGGTTATTCCAGTCAGGGTTGAAAATTAATTCAGGTGCGCCGGCTGCTGTAACCCGCATACCACCAGTAACCATGGCGTTGTTTTGGAACATTGCGCCCGGCCATACATAGGGAATACGGCTGGTGAACAAACCTAAACCTCCGCGGAGCTGGAAGGATTTGTCACCCTTAACATCATAGTTAAAGCCTGCCCGTGGATTGATCATAATAGCTGCATCGGGCATTTGTCCTGTTTTTGCACCTTCCAGATCCCAACCTTTTGATTCGAGGATCGGAATCACATTGTTGTTAAAATCATTATTTACAGGTGGGCTATCCAAAAACATAGGGATATCGAAACGAAGACCTGCAGTAACTTTCAGCTTGTCGTTAACCTGGATTTCGTCCTGAGCGTAGAAACCAAGTTGCAGAGCTTTGAAGTCTGCGGCAGCAGCAGAACCGTCACCGGTTACATTGTCAATGGCAGAAAAAGTACGATCGTACTGGATTGCCGGTTGATTGTTGAGGAAGTCGCTGATGCTGTTAAACTGGTAAGAACCAAAGTTTTGGCGAATGAAGAGGTTGTACATGCTGTAGTACTCATTATGGGTACCAAAAGTGAAGGTGTGTTTTCCTTTGTACAGCTCAAAATTGTCGGTCAGGGTAATGATATCCTGATTCAGCTGGTTACCAGTCGAGAACTCCTCAGAACCGAAGTAAATGTTGGAGTTGCCATCTTTAATCCTTACATACGGGAAATTTGATCCCATTGGATCACGGTCGTCTCTTACCAGTGTAATACCGATGATGAGGTTGTTACTCATCGTGCTGCTGAGATTGCTCTTCAGTTCGAGAGCAGTGGTATTGGTGGTTGTAGGGAAATAGATACCGCTGTTGCCATACCTTAGATTGGTTGTTGAAGAATTAGCCGGGCTGGTGGAGATACCTTTGGTGTATTGATGACGAACCATCAATTTATGTATGTTGTTGATATTCCAGTCAATACGGCCAAAAAGTTTGGTTCCTTCCAAAGAGCGGATTACATCGGTATAGCTTCCCGGATCATAGCCATAACCCTTCAGTTTGTTGGTCAGTGCAGTTAGATCTTCTGCAGTCACACTGCCATTGAAGGTAGCAAAATCAAACGGCTGGGGAGTTTCATCATTTTGAATTTCGGCATTCATAAAAAAGAATACTTTGTTCTTGATGATCGGCCCGCCAAGTCTGAAACCATAGGTATTGGAAGTAAAATCAGCCAGTTTTGTGCGGTCGGCTTCTGTATTATCTGTTGGAGTTAATCCGGCCAGGTTTTCATTACGGAAAACATAATAGGCTGATCCGGAAAATTCATTGGTACCTTTACGGGTGACAGCGTTGATGCCGGCACCGGTAAATCCGCCAAGCTTAATGTCGTAAGGAGCAATCTGAACCGAGAGTTGGTCAATAATATCCAGCGAGAATGGAGAAATCCCGGTTTGACCGCCGTTGGTTCCCTGGTCAGCGAGACCAAAAACGTCGTTGTTAACAGCGCCATCAATGTAAATTGAGTTGTAGCGGTTGTTGCTGCCGGCAATTTCCACACCACCCAGCTGGGTAACTTTTGCCTGGGGAGTAAGACGCGTGAAATCTGAAAGATTACGTCCTACAGATGGCAAAGACTGAATGGTTGTCAAACCGATAGTGGTTTCAGCACCAGTGCGGTTTCCGTCGAAAATGTCCTGCTGCTGGGCAACAATCTCGATGCCTTCGAGCGCAGTTGCCTGCTCGCTGAGTGTAGCGTCAAACTTAAGTGTTTGTCCCAGCTGCAGATAAACGCCGTCTTTTGCAAGTGGCTCAAAACCCACAAAACTGATGGTGATTTTGTAAGGTCCACCAGCATTGAGGTTGGGCAACCTGTAGAAACCGTCCAGATCAGTCACAGTTCCGTACTGTGATCCTGTTGGAACGTCAACGGCAACAACGGTAGCTCCGGGTAAGGATTCGCCGTTTGATCCGAACACCCTGCCGTTAATTGCAGATGTGGTGGAACCCTGTCCAAACATGGATTGAACAGCAACCACAAAAGCCAATGTAAACATGAACCTGAGTAACTTTTTGGTCATACTTTTTAAAGTTTAAGTGAATAAATGAGAATTAAAATTGTCGGCTAAAGTAAGGTTTAAAACCTGAAAATCTGATAAAAACTGAAGAAAGTTTTTAAATTGTAAGTATCTAAAAATCTGTTAGATAAATTGATGTGTTAATAAGATTTTTCTCTTTGCAATCCCACCTGGGGATATCATTTTTCAGGCCGCAAAAATAGCTCCCGTTATCTCATCTTGATCACGACTTTGGATTAATTTATTATTAAATTGCAGGAATTGTCAGAAAAAGGATTTCTAAAGCACACACATTCAAATAAATAGTTCTTAATTAGAAAAGCTTCTAAATTAGTGTATGTCACTTTTCTTTACAAGGAGACCCAACTTTGATAGCAAGATAAAATTTGCCGGGCATCCAATACATCAAAAATTACGAAGGCCAGAACTTGTTTTGGCTGTGAAAACTAAAGTATCTGGTTAACCTAAATTCATTCGTAGTGAGAAGCTGAATGTACGGCCAAAATCCCAGAATCCCCTGAAAGTTTCGATGGTATGGTCTGTTCCGTCTTCACCCTGGATGATGTGCTTGCTGTTCAATGCGTTGAAGCAGCTCACGCCAAATCTTGCTGGTTGTTTAAAGAGGCTGAACGGATAACCTAAATGCACATCAAGTGTCGAATAGGCCGGAATCCTGTAAGCCTGGCTCCGGTCTGTTGGATTTGTTCGCAATGCAGGATCAAAGTTGGCGTAAAAGCGGTCATTGAAAATCCAGTTTGCCGACAGATTGAATCTTTCGAAAATGACCAGATCACCGGTCAATCCGGTCTGAAACTGCGGTGAACCGCCGACATTCAATCCGTTGGCGTAAACATTCACGGTGTCCACAGCCACGTTGTTGTCGTTGAAAAGTACTGCGCTCACATCATTTCTCCATTTCCAGTTACCGGCCGAAACAAACCATCCGGCTCTGAAAACCTCACAGAACTGATGATTGATCTCTGCCTCCAAACCCGTGTGCAATGCGTCCAGCCCTGTTACCAATGCCCTTGTTCTGGAATTGTTTTCCAGTTGGATGTATTCGTTCGACAGAAAATTCTTGTCCTCCCAAATGGTGTAATAATAGTTGATCCCGGCTTGAGTTTTTCCTGTAAGGTAGCGAATCCCAGCCTCGGCCGACAGTACTTTTTCGTTGGCGATTCCCTGCGTAGGCACGTTTGTGAAGTTGCCAAAAACATACTTATAATAAGGTGCACGAGAGAAATATCCCCCATTGGTGTAGATATCAATGGATTCACTGATTTTGTAATTTATTCCGGCTTTGACATCAAATCCGGTTTTCCGAATCACATTGCTGTAAATGTCGTTAACGTAGTTGTATTTGTCCCAGCGCTGGTACCAGGTGCTACTGAGCGATGCACTTACAAAAGTGTTGATTTTCTCTTCATCAAAATTGATTTGACCAAACACTGTTCCTGAGGGATTTTTTGCGCCATTGTAAACTTTGATGATGTCGCCAACGGTCTTGATTTCGCTTCTTCCGGCCAGCCCATCCACAGCCCAGGCATAATTATCAATATAAAAATCCCCGCCCAGTAAGTCCTCAACGGTCTGTTTCAATTCCGACCTGAATTGCCGGAGATGGATTCCCAGCGTGTATTTCAGACTTTTACCGGATTTAAATTCCATTCTCGATAAAAATCCATTCCAGCTGTGGCTTGCCAGAAAATGAGTCTGAACGTTTTTTGAAAACCCGGTTGCCACTTCTCCATTAGATAAAATCGCTGAATCAGAGTGAGTTGCGTTGTTATGGTAAATGGAATTCCAGTCAATTTGACCGGATGGGTTGCGATACTCAAAAATTGAAGGTGTATTCCACCCATAAGCATCCGACCATTTGCCTCCACCTGAGCCAGGTGAAATGTAGAGAGAGGATGCGATAAAAAGTTCAGGGCTGATGTTCCAATAGTGATTTAGCGTGATCCAGGGCTTGTGGTAGAAATTCTCGGAGGCATTGTTGATCCTGCCGTTGTAGCTACCCCAGTCTTTGTTGAATTTCAGCCCGTTGCGGTCAATCTCTTCTTTGGAGAGTTTCAGATTACGCTGCCCGTGTCGTTCCGGAGCACCCAAAGCAGTCAGTACCAGTTTGTGTTTTGGGTTAAAGGTTTTGGCAACCGTTAGGAAATATGCCCATGCATCCACATAGGTTGCATCAATGTAGCCATCTCCCTGAGTGCGGGAACCAAGAAAATTTACTGCAAAACCGTTTTCCATCAGCCCTGATGAAAGTCCCAACGATATCTTCGAGTTGCCGTAGCTGGTAGCGGAGTATTCCAAAAAACCACCCTCCTCAACTTCGGTGGTTTTTGTGATGATGTTGATGGTACCACCCACAGAATTAAGCGCCACATTTGATGCGCCGAGCCCCCTTTGCACCTGGATGGCTCGCGTTACATCCGCCAACCCGGTCCAGTTGTTCCAGTAAATCAGCCCATTTTCCACACTCGAAATTGGCACGCCGTTGAGCAACAAGCCCACATTCTCCGATTGGAATCCCCGGATGTTCACCACTGCGTCGCCACTACCGCCGCCAGTGCGTGTTGAATAGACACCAGGTGTCATTTTTAACACATCAGGAAATGGCTGATCTCCAAGCTGTTCGGTTAATTTACGCTGAGGAATGTTTGAAATGGTTAACGGTGAACGACGCTCAGTGGAGTAAGTGGCGATGATGTTGACTTCATCCAGTGAAATTGCGTTTTCGGTAAGAAATAATTCACCAACATCGATCTTCGTTGAATCGCCGGCTATAATAACCAATGATTGAGCAACGTACCCCAAAGCGCTGAATGTAAGCGTGTCGGTCGAAAAGGTGCTGGTAAGGCTGAATCTTCCATTGGCATCGGAAGTAGTTCCTTGCAGGGAGCCGGAGAGTTTAACATTTGCATTACTCACCGGCTGATGATTCGATGAATTGAACAGATGGCCGGTAATAGTGACCTGGGATTGGATTGAATTACTGATTAACATTATCAGTAACAGACTGAGAAAAGTGAGAGATCTTATCATTTCTTTGTTCTATTTGAATTACCACCACAAAAAATGCCCTCAAGTTACTCCCGGGGCATAGTGGCGCAGCACAATGCTGCCATCAGAACAAAGACTGAAAAATCAGACCTGTCCGGTTTCTTCTACCATCCAGACTTTACTGTCGGCGCCGGAATTTCACCGGTTCAGTCCCGGGTTAGCGGGAGTCGCGGGCTTTAACCGCCGGTCGGGAATTTCAGCTGTTAGCCGATCACCCTGCCCCGAAGAAACTTCGAAAAAAGTTTAGGCGACAAAAGTAGTGTTTTTTGATTCACAATCGAATTTTAAATAGATTTGCTGCTTTAAGAATATGACCAAATCAACCTTTCATCATGAATACATTAACTTTAAAACTAACTGCTTTGTTAATCCTTAGCCTGATTACCCATAGGGTTTCAGCTCAAGCCAACTGGTATGCGTTATCCTCAGGGACCACCCAGGATTTGCTTTCGGTGGATTTCCTCAACGCTGGGATCGGAATGGTCGTGGGTAACTCAGGATTGATTTTGAAGACCAACAATGGTGGCCAGAGCTGGTTATCGGTTTCTACTGGTTTCACAAACACTTTTCATGCAGTGCAGTACATTGACAATGAAAAAGTTATAATCGCAGGTAGTGGAGGATTAATTCTTTTTTCGACGGATGGGGGAAATAGCTGGGAGGTAGTGCAGCCTGGTAATCAGGAATATGACATCTACGGTCTGGCTGTTGACAGGGTGAGTGGCCGCGGAATTGCCGGTGGGTCGGGGAATTCAATAATCTGGAGTAACGATTTTGGCCTTACATGGACCTTTGTCCAGGGTGGGTACATGAATAATTTTAACTGTGCCTGCATTGCCAACGATCAATTTGGAGCTGTTGCCGGTGTGAATGCGATCTTCCAGCCCTTAATAGGATTTACAAACAATGGTGGACAATCGTTTGATGCTCAGCCATTTTACCCAACCTTCAACAGCACCGGGTATGAAGGAAATTCTTATGCCTGCCATTTTTTTGACAGCAATAACGGTTTTATTGCTGGTGCACTCTGGGATGGTCAGGGATTTGTCACCAGAGAGGTTAACTGGGGTAGCCAGTTCTGGGATGCACTCGCTTTTAATCATCCGGTTTTTGGGATAGATTTCATCAACCAGAGCAAAGGAGTTGTGGTTGGCGGTGACTTTGGCGCCAGTACGATGATTGCAGAAACTTCTGATGGTGGCCTTTCCTGGCAGTATGCAAATATCACCGGTTCCGGCAAAACCATGAGAGATGTTGTTTTGGTGGATGGTACCGGATATGCCGTGGGTCTGGGGGGCGAAATACTAAAAAGAGAAGAGACCATTGGATATCATCAATCCCACTCTAAGATGCTGAATATCAATTTACATCCCAACCCCGTATCAGATGCTGGCAGGTTGACTTTTACTTTGTTAAATCCGGCTTTTGTTAAGATAGACATCTTTAACGTTTATGGCCAGCATTTGAAAAATTTGAATCAGGGTTTGCTTAGCGAAGGCACTGTGACATTTTATGTTGAGACCAATAACCTGCTTTCGGGTACATATTTTATCTGTGTTGATGATGGAAATTCAAAGCATTATCAAAAGTTCATCGTTCTTTAAAAGTTGCAGGAAAGTCACTTAGCTCAATGATATCTAGAATATAATCACCTGTCAATCAGGTTAAAACTATAGTTTTTTGATTTTGTTGAGATGTCATCCCGTGTGAGACATCGCCCCGGAAAATCCTGCGCCAGTTATCATCCCACAATTATTCCTGCATCCAGGTTGATGAAAAAAAGATAATTTTGCAACGGTTTTAATTAATTGTTTATGCAGGACGAACACGATCCTCTGAGCGGAGAACTGAATGAACTGGTTGGCCGGTTTGACGAAATGATCCGGCAAAATAAAATGTATTTCTTTGACGTAGAGGAGTTTGAAGATATCATTGACTTTTACCTCGAACGCCACAATACTCGCCGTGCCCAGGCCGCTATTGACCATGCGTTGCGGCAGCATCCCTCATCGAATACCTTTTTGTTGAAAAAGGCTCAATATTTTTCCGGAATTAATAAGCTCTCACGGGCTCTCGAAATCCTCCAGAAACTGGAGTTGCTTGAACCTCACAACCCGGACGTTTTTCTTACCAAAGGAACTGTTTACAGTAAATTGAAAAAAATTGGCCAGGCTATCGAGGCCTATCACAAGGCAATCGAGTATTCCGAAGAAAAGGACGACATTTACACCCGGATAGCTTTTGAATACGAAGAACTGAACGATTACGATAAGGCCATCAAATACCTGATCAAGGCGCTTGAGTTCAATCCTGAAAATCATGCAGTTGTGTATGAGTTGTCGTTTTGTTACGAACTGGCCGGCAGAGAGGATGAGGCGATTGAGTATTTTATAAAATTCATTGATAAATATCCTTACTCCGACATAGCCTGGTTCAATCTTGGCATCGCCTATTCCAACCTTGGCCTATTCGAGAAAGCCATTGACGCCTACGAGTTTGTTATTGCCATCACCCCTGATTTTTCGTCAGCCTACTTCAACAAAGCCAATGCGCTGGCCAATCTTGAAAAATATGCCGAGGCTATTGAAATTTACAAGGAAGCATTGCATTATGAAGAACCGGACGCAGTAACTTACCTTTACATTGGTGAATGTTATGAAAAACTTGAGTTGAACAATGAGGCTTTCGAATACTACAGATTGTCTTCCAAAATGAACCCTGAACTACCGGACGCTTGGATGGGAATGGGTTCGATTTATGATAAAGCCGGTAAAGAAACTTCGGCTATAAAGTTTTTTCAGAAAGCACTTGACCTGGACGAGTACAACACAGATAACTGGCTGACACTAGGAGATGCTTTCTACCGGTTCGACAGGATGGACGAGGCTAAGGAGGCATTCCGGAAGGCTATGGAATCTGACCCGATGCACCCGGATGTCTGGCTTGACTATTCTGCCATGTTTGCAGAAGAGGAGCAATACCCCGAAGCGATCCTGATTATAATGCAGGGTATCGAAAAGCAACCCCAAAACGCTGAACTTTACTACCGCCTTGCGGGTTATCTGATGAAAAGAGGAAGAAAAAAGGAGGCGCTCCAGAATTTTGAAACTGCCGTTCAGCTTAGTTTTGATGGTTATCATATGTTGTTCGAGTTTTATCCCGAACTTGCCGACGATAATGACTTAAACAACATCCTTGATATTTACAAATCGCCACGTTAGCATTTCTCTTTAAAACCAACTATTCACAGCTAAATCCACGAACTCAATGAAAGATTATATTTCCCTCATTTTGAAAGGGATAGGCATGGGTGCAGCCAATGTCATTCCAGGTGTATCTGGCGGAACAATAGCCCTGATCACCGGAATTTTCGAAAGGCTCATCAACGCTATCAAATCCTTTGATCTTAAGGCATTTAAGATGATATTTAAAGGTCAGTTCAAAGATTTTGCCAAACATGTTGACCTTTACTTTCTTCTAGCGGTATTTTTTGGTGTTGGACTGGCCATTATCAGTCTCGCCCGTTTGTTCGAATTTCTTTTTGCAAACTATCCGGTTTACATCTGGTCGTACTTTTTTGGGCTGATCCTTGCATCCGTTTTCTTTGTCGGACGTACAGTAAGTAAGTGGAGCCTTTCTGTAATAATCATTTTTATTGTCGGAACTGGCCTGGCGGTGATGCTTTCGTTACTAAAACCCGCTGTAGAAAATGATAACCTGATTTACCTTTTTGTATGTGGCATCGTGGCAGCATGCAGTATGATTCTCCCCGGAATCTCGGGTTCATTTGTGCTTGTGCTGATGGGCAATTATCAACTGGTTATGATCAATGCTGTAAACCAGCTCAACCTGGCTGTTTTAGCGCCGGTTGTGGTTGGTGCAGGATTTGGTCTGATCGCTTTCTCTTACGTGCTTTCGTGGATTTTCAAAAAGTATCGCGATCACACCATCGCCGTACTTACAGGTTTTATTTTTGGATCACTCGGAATCATCTGGCCTTGGAAGAATAATATTTACCAGGTGGACACAGCCGGCAATCTGATCCTCGACCGGAAAGGTGAGAAAATTGTTAGCGGCTACGATTGGTTTCTACCCGAAAGTCTTAGTAATGAATTGGTTGTAGCGATCATTATCATTGTCTTAGGTATCCTGAGCATTTGGATCACCGAATATCTAGCCGGGAAAAAAGAATCGAAATGAAACGATTTGGCCTTATCGGTCGCAGTCTTTCCCACTCATTCTCAGCCAATTATTTCTCAAAAAAATTTGAGACTGAGGGGTTAGCCGATCATTGCTACAATCTTTTTGAGTTGGATGAGCCGGTACAGCTATTTTCCCTGCTCGGGAAATACCCGGACCTTCGGGGTTTAAACGTTACTATCCCTTTCAAAACCAGTATATTGCTCTATTTGGATGAACTGGATGAAACAGCTTCAAGGGTAAATGCAGCGAATACAATAAGCATCATACGAAGCAGGGAGGGAATGAAGCTGAAGGGCTTTAACACCGACATCTGGGGCTTTGAGAATTCGACAGATTGGCTGGATGATTACAAATATGCCCTGATCCTGGGGAACGGTGGAGCAGCCAAAGCAATTGAGTACGTACTTCGCAAAAGGAACGTTGATTTTCTGATTGTCTCACGAAACCCTGTGTCAGACAGCGAAATAAGTTATCGTGACCTGAGCAGAAAAATCATGGAAAAGTATCGTATGATAATAAATACGACCCCGTTAGGAATGTATCCTCATACCGAACTGAGTCCTGAGATTCCATATAACCTGCTCACCAGCAACCATTTCCTTTACGATTTGATTTACAATCCTGATGAAACCATTTTTCTGCAAAAAGGGAAGGAAGTTGGCGCCAGGACAATGAATGGTTTACAAATGCTTCAACTCCAGGCCGGGAAGTCCTGGGAGATTTGGAATAGAACCTGACCTTTCGATTAGAGTGAAAACTCCACATTCTCGAATATTTTGTTGTATATTAACCGAATAGGGAAATCACACTTCTCTCCTGTACCTTATTTTAACAAGTTCCAAACGTTTTACCCCAGGTAACAGACAACCTGCAATTGCCGGATAATATGGATTTTGGAAAATTTTTTCAACAGACATAATTCCAATAAAAATTATTGCCTACTTTTGCAGCCATTTTTAAAAACTCGAATAACAGATACAGCAATGAGCAAGAATCAAGTTTTAAGCTACGTGGAAGGCCTCACAGAGATCAGGAAAATGCCGGAATTCAAAGCAGGTGACACGATCACCGTTACTTATAAAATCAAAGAAGGAAACAAGGAACGTCTTCAAAATTTTGCCGGCGTTGTGTTGCAGCGCAAAGGTCATGGACCAACAGCCACCTTCACAGTGAGAAAAATATCGAACAACGTTGGAGTCGAGCGTATTTTCCCCGTTTCGTCGCCATTTATCGAAGAAGTTGCTGTAAATAAGCGCGGTGTTGTTCGCAGGGCAAGAATTTATTACCTCAGAGGCTTGCGTGGTAAAAAAGCCAGAATTCAGGAGAAGAGAGTTTAGATTGTATAGGTTTTTTCATAATGTTTGTATTTTTAACCTGGTGAGCCAACACCAGGTTTTTTTTGCCCTTTTAAAGGCAAAGCGTCATACCATCTTCAGCCAAAATGGTATTCTCAAAAACTTCGGTGGCCTCTTTAAGCATTTCACTCAAATCCTTGTAACGGGCCGAAAAGTGCCCGATAAGCAGTTTCCCTGCATTCGATTTCAGTGCAACCGTTGCAGCCTGACGGGCAGTGGAATGGTATTTCTCCCTGGCGGCATCAGCCTTATCCTCCATAAACGAAGCTTCATGGTAAAGCAAAGTAACCCCCTGAAGGTGTTTGATGATTTCTTCAGAATAGCGTGTGTCGGAGCAATAGGCAAATGACCTTGCCGGTGCCGGAGCGATAGTAATCTGCTGGTTGGGATAAACCTTGCCGGTTTTTGAGATGAAATCCTTACCGGCTTTAATTTGTTTGATTTCATGAACCGTAATCGCTTCACTCTTAACCAATTCTTTCCTGATTTTCCTGGGTTTTTGCTTTTCGGCAAACAAAAATCCTGTGGCTGTAATTCTGTGCTCCAAAGGAATTGTACTTACAATCATATTCTCATCCTCAAAAAGTGTTTCGGGTGCGGTTGTAAATGGATGAAATACAATTGGATATGCCAGGATGGTTTGGGTATGTCTGAGCTGGAGTTCGATGATTTCACGCAAAGCAGGATCGCTATAAATGTGCAGGGTTTCTTTTCGCCCGAGTAGATGAAAAGTGGAAATCAGCCCGATCAATCCGAAAAAATGGTCGCCATGAAGGTGGCTGATAAAAATATGGTTTATCCGCTGGCCTTTGAGGTTGAAACGATTGATCTGCATTTGTGTGCCTTCGCCGCAATCAACCAGAAAATAGTGGTTCTCCATTTTGACTAACATGCCCGATGGGTTGCGGGTAGACGTGGGAGTAGCTGCACCGCTTCCTAACACTGTGACCGAAAATGACATGTTTAGTTTTTAGATTTTGAAATAGTGAATTGATAGTGAAAGGTTTACATATAAAGCTCCGGTTTAGAACTTCGCAATGACCGTTTGACAACCGGAGACTTTTTGGTTAACCGAAACAAGCACATCAGTTCCCAAAGGTAAATAGATATCAACCCGCGACCCGAATTTGATGAATCCCAACTCCTGTCCCTGGTCTACATTTTTTCCCTCTTCGGCATAGCAACGGATTCGTTGTGCCACAGCGCCGGCAATCTGTCTGACAAGCAACTGGGTTCCATTGCTTTTTTCGATTACCACGGTTGTTCTTTCATTCAGATCGGATGATTTTGGATGCCATGCAACCAAAAACCTCCCGGCATGATGGCGGAAGAAACGTATGTCCCCACTCACAGGGTACCAGTTTTTATGAACGTTGTTAGGCGACATAAAGATGGAAACCTTCAACCTGTTATCGCCGAAGAACTCCGGCTCATGCGTTTCGATGATTTCGACAATCTTACCATCGGCGGGAGAAATTACTATAGTAGGATCAATGGATAAGGGTCTGTCGGGGTTGCGGAAAAATCTTACTACAAAAACAAGAAGAGCAGCAAGCGCCAGGTAGCAAAGATAGTGAATCAGACTTTGATCTGGATGATAGTAGTTGATTATCAATACTATTGCGAATATCATCCCTAAAGTGATTACTATAATCCGTTTTCCTTCTTTGTGTATTTTCATGTCTGATTGAGTAATGTCAGAAAAACATAAACCACCGGTGCAGCAAATAGCAGCGAGTCCAAACGATCGAGCAGCCCACCATGGCCAGGCAGAATATTTCCACTGTCTTTAATTTTCAGGCTGCGCTTAATCATTGATTCTGTGAGGTCTCCAAAAACACTGGAAACAGCGATTAATGCGGCCATTATCAGCCAAAGGCCAATTGAATATTCCCCGGAGAACCTATACAACGCAAATCCGCCTGCAACCGAAAATACAAATCCGCCGACAGCACCTTCCCAGGTTTTCTTCGGTGAGATCCTTTCGAAAAGCTTGTTCTTTCCAATCAACATCCCCGTAAGATACGAAAAGGTGTCATTGATCCAGATGATTGCGAACAATCCAAGCACAATCCATGGAAAACCGGAGGATGAATCCTGGGGTAATAAAAACAGCAGACTCAGAATTGCAAGTGGAATGCTGATGTAAACTATACATAGAAGCGTTAATGAAGAAGCAACCAGCGGTTTTTCGTTTTTCCTGAATAATTCTGTTGCCATAATGACTAATGGAATCAAAACAAGTAATGGTAATGGCTGGATCGTTGCAAATTCAAAGGAGGTGATGGAGATGACGAGGTAAATAACGGATCCTAAAAAAAGGCCTGTAAACTTCGGGTTGGAATCCTGATGCCCGGGTTGAATAATATTGAAGAATTCATTGAGCATCAATAGATTAATGATGAAAAATAAGAACACAAATAGCTCTGGACCCAAATAAATGGCTCCAATTACAGCAATTACATAGATTGCCCCGGTAATTGTCCGCAAAAGCAGGTTATTCAACTTCCCTGCGCTCTTCGATAAGTTTTTTTGCTGCGTCAAAGTCGGCAGTGTGGACAAAAAGTTCCACTTCACCGGTCAGAAATGCACTATCCTGACGATCAAGGATTTCGCTTGCAATTCCATTTTCAAGCAACATGCCTTTTACAAGGTCAACTTTGTAAAGATCGTTAGCTGAGTAAACCTGCATCCATTCGTCGTTCATAATCTTTTCTATTTGGGTTATTATCAATTAGATTCAACCAAAAAAACATAGAGTTCTTTCGGACCGTGTGCTCCCATAACAAGGGTTTTCTCAATATCAGCGGTGCGGCTTGGCCCGGTAATTACTGTTACTGAAGAGGGGAAATTGGTTTGGTACTTTTCCCTGAGGTAAGCAAAAGCGTCTTTTAGTTCCGAAACCAACTGGGTTGTAAAGGCTACCACAATATGGGTTTCAGGCAGCGCATTAAGGCGCCTTCCGGACATTTGCATCGAGGAGACTATAATACCGCCCGTTCTGGCTACCAGGCACTCACAAAAACTTATTCCTGTATTCACCTGAAGAACCTGGTCTTCGTTGTCGGTAAAGGGTATCTCAAATTCCTCGAGTAAAGGTTTCAGCCGGTCTTCGAAACAGAACACATTTTGCAGTTTGTTGCCGATGATAAAGTATTTGAGCTTTTCGGCGAGGTCGTCTTTGTTTTCGCAGTAAACAAATTTCCCGGAAACTCTGGTGAATTCCTGGGCAAAAGAAACATCATTGCTCTCTTTGAGCGGATAATGCACCGATGATTCCATGTCAACCCCGGCAAATGGGTTGTCCATCTTGTCAATCAGAGCATTACGGATATTTTTGTAAATACTTTCCTTTGTTGTTATTTCCTTTACGCTGGGCATCGCCTTGCAAAAATTTTAATGTTTAACAAAGTTAAGAAAATTCATTGGGTTTGCTGACCTGATTTTTATCAGCATGGTCAAAATTGTTTGAATTGCCATTACCAGGGATTACCTCTGCTTTCGAAACATTACCATCGCGGGGTTCAGTTTCGTTCTTCATTTCATGTAATTTCTCCCTTAATCTTTTTTTCTCTTCTTCATATTCGATCTGCTTTTCTATATCTCTGGTAAACTGACGTTTACCAAAGATCCGTTCAAGGTCTTCACTAAAAATGACCTCTTTTTCGAGGAGCAGTTTTGCCAATTCATCTACCTTAGATTTGTTTTCTTTCAGGAGTTTAACGGCTTTGTCATAAGATTGCTCAACGAGCTTATGCACCTCTTCATCAATGAGTTGAGCGGTTTTTTCGCTGTAAGGTTTGGTGAACGAGTATTCCTGCTGTCCGCTTGAATCGTAGAAACTGATATTACCCACTTTTTTATTCAGGCCGAAATACATCACCATTGCGTAAGCCTGTTTGGTTACTCTTTCAAGGTCGTTGAGCGCACCGGTCGAAATCATTCCGAAGTTAACCTCCTCTGATGCCCTACCTCCGAGGGTTGCGGTCATTTCATCCATCATCTGTTCGATGGTGGTAATCTGACGCTCTTCAGGTAGATACCAGGCTGCTCCGAGGGCTTTTCCACGCGGAACTATCGTTACCTTCACGAGAGGGGAGGCGTGCTCGAGCAACCAGCTGACGGCGGCATGACCTGCTTCGTGATAAGCGATGGTTTTCTTTTCGGTTTGGGAAATGATTTTGTTACGTTTCTCCAATCCCCCGATTATTCTGTCTATAGCATCCATGAAGTCGGTTTTGTCAACAATCTTTTTGCCTTTTCTGGCGCCGATCAGAGCGGCTTCGTTGCAAACATTGGCAATATCTGCACCCGAGAATCCGGGTGTTTGCTTTGACAGGAAATCCACTTCTACGCTATCATCAAATTTGACGGGTTTAAGGTGGACAAGGAAAATGGCTTTACGTTCCTCAAGATCAGGGAGTTCAACATTTATCTGGCGGTCAAAACGCCCTGCGCGCAAAAGCGCCCGGTCGAGAATATCAGCCCGGTTGGTTGCTGCAAGTATGATAACCCCGGCGTTGGTTCCGAACCCGTCCATCTCGGTAAGTAGCTGATTAAGCGTGTTTTCGCGTTCATCGTTAGCGCCGGTAACTGCACTGCGTCCGCGGGCGCGTCCGATGGCGTCAATTTCATCAATAAAGATGATGCAAGGCGCCTTCTCTTTTGCCTGACGAAATAAGTCACGGACTCTTGAAGCTCCGACTCCAACAAACATCTCCACAAAATCAGAACCTGAAATGGAGAAAAAAGGCACGTTGGCTTCACCGGCTACCGATTTGGCCAACAGCGTCTTCCCCGTTCCCGGAGGGCCAACCAACAGAGCGCCTTTGGGGATTTTACCTCCCAATTCAGTGTATTTGGATGGGTTTTTTAAAAAATCCACGATCTCCATCACTTCAACCTTAGCCTCTTCAAGGCCGGCTACATCTTTAAAAGTTATGTTTACATGAGTGTCTTTATCAAACAGTTGCGCTTTTGATTTACCAATATTGAAGATTTGTCCACCACCGGCTCCACCACGGCTCATCATGCGCATAATGAAAATCCAAAGTCCGATGAGCAGCGCAAAGGGTAGGATCCAGCCAAGGATGTCTCCTGACCAGTTCCTGCGCAGTTCGTTGCGGATATACACCGGATTTTCTTTCCCCTCCTGAATATCCTGAACGCTCTTTTCGAAAGATTCGACAGAGCCGATTACAATCTTGTAATGAGGGTTTTGCGTGAGCAGGTCGCTGGAAGTATTCTCACGTAGTTCATCGTATCTTGGTTTGGTGATGTTTTCCTGTTTAATATAAATTTCGGCAAATTCCCGGTTTACTAATACAATCTTCTCAACATCCTCATCCAGAAGCATTTGCTTCAGGTCTCCCCAGGTAATCTCCTTTAATTGTCCCTCGCGGTTGAAGAAAAACAACGCAAAGAACACCGCAGCAATCACCATGTAAATCCAATAAAAATTGAACTTACCTTTTCCGGCATCGCCAGGTTTCACGCCTTTGTTCAGGTTCTTCAGAAAATCATCCTTCTTGTTTTTTTCTTTCTGATTGGTCTTATTATCGTTTTCGGCCATTATCTGTTTCAGGTTATCTATTCAATGTTATTAATCTTTGCATCAGCCCAGAGGCCTTCTAAATTGTAAAAACTGCGGTTTTGCTCGTTGAAAACATGTACCACAACATCCACATAATCAAGAAGTATCCATTCTGCGTTTTGAAATCCCTCCTTGTGCCAGGGCTTTTGACCTAAATTAGTGATCACCATTTTCTCAACCGATTCCGCTATCGCATCCACCTGCCGTTTGGATGTGCCGTGGCAAATGATGAAATTGTCACAGATGGGATTTTTGATCGAACTCAGGTCAATGTTAACGATCTCGTTGCCTTTTTTGTCGCGGATTGCTTCGATGATTACCTGGATAAGTTCCTCCCGACTGTATTCCTTTAGGGCTGCAGGCTTGATTTTGGTCATCAAAATTAATTTTTAGCAAAAGTAACTATTTTTGGTCTCCATTAGGTTTTGTCCTCTATTTCAAGGCATTTGATTCTAAAAAATCATATGTTAAGTAATGCTTGAGTTAAATCCTCGTTTTACCTCCTTTAAACCGGGTATTTAAAGGTAATGTTCAAATACAGCAAATGAAATTGGATTACAAAATTTTGCATTTCGAAACCACCGAATCCACAAACCAGATCGCTGAAGAAGAGGTTTTTCGAAACAGACCGAAAGAGTTTACCATCTTTTGCACTGACTTTCAGATAAAAGGAAAAGGTGTTGGATCAAATACCTGGCAAAGCAACCGAGCTGAAAATCTTCTGCTTAGTATTGTTCTCTACCCTGATTTTCTTAGTCCCGCAGATCAATTCATGATTAACAAGGTAGTTTCTCTCGGGGTTTGCCGTTGTCTTGGCGATTTTATTCCTCAAAGCAATTTTCTTGTTAAATGGCCCAACGATATCTGGGTTGATTCCGGGAAAATTGCCGGGATTCTCTCCAGAAACTTGATTTTGGGTAATCAGTTTGATACTTGTATTGTCGGTATCGGACTGAATGTGAATCAGACTGTTTTTAACCCCGATCTGCCGAATCCTGTTTCAATGGCACAAATTGCAGGTCATCCTTTTGACAGAAATCAGTTACTGGATAGCCTCATACGATGCATAGCAATATACTACAATCTATTGAAGATCACTGATCTTAAAACGATTGACCAACAATACCTTGAACGGCTGCTGCATTTTAACAGCACTGCCACTTTCATCGCTGATGGTTGCCAGTTTGAAGGTATCATCAGGGGAATTGATCAGTTTGGACTGCTCCTGGTTGAAATGGATAAAAGGATTCTTAAGTACGATTTGAAAGAAATCACGTTAAAAACCAACTAAAAACTAACATCATGAAAATAGCCCGGATTATTGAAGCACTTGAAGCCGCTGCGCCACCTTCGTTGCAGGAATCCTATGACAATGCCGGATTGCTGATCGGCTCACCGGACGATGAGGTGAACAGCGCGTTGATTACGCTCGATGTAACCGAAGATGTGGTAAGCGAAGCAATAGGATCGTCGTGCGGCCTTATCATTGCACATCATCCGCTGATTTTCAAAGGAATAAAAAAAATTGGCAACCGCAACCCGGTCGAGCGGATGGTAACCGCCTGCATCCGTAATAATATTGCAGTTTATGCCATTCACACCAATCTTGATAATGTTCCCGAAGGAGTAAACAAAGTGATTTGCGATAAAATCGGGGTAAAGAACCAGTCCATTCTTGAGCCTAAAATGCAGCAGCTGCGCAAGTTGGTTACCTTTTGTCCGACGGATCATGCTGAGAAGATAAGGCAATCAATTTTTGATGCTGGGGCGGGTCACATCGGAAATTACGATAGCTGCAGTTTTAATATGGATGGTCAGGGAACTTTCAGAGGGCTGGAAGGTGCGAATCCTTTTGTAGGAGAGGCGAATAGGATTCATTTTGAGAATGAAGTCAGGATCGAAACAATTTTCCCGGTTTTTAAGGAGCGTCAGATATTGAAAGCCCTGTTATCAGCGCACCCTTACGAAGAGGTTGCTTATGATGTATATAGTCTTGAAAATGAATATAATAAGGTTGGCGCAGGTATGTTCGGAGTTTTGGAGTCTCCGGAACCAACTCACAACTTTCTTGAGAGGCTTAAGTCAATATTTGATGTAAAATGCTTGCGGCACACCCGTATAATTTCCGCCATCGTGCAGAGAATTGCCGTATGTGGCGGCAGTGGAAGTTTTTTGATTAATAGAGCTATTGCCTGCAATGCCGATGTTTTTATCACCGGCGACATAAAATATCACGATTTCTTTGATGCCGATGGAAAAATTTTGATTGCTGACATTGGGCATTTTGAAAGCGAACAATTTACAACTGAACTAATCAGAGATGTTTTGTCGGAAAAATTTCCTACTTTTGCCGCCCGAATTTCAAAGGTAAACACCAACCCGGTTTTTTATCTTTAAGAATTTTCAGGAACCAGATTTTAACACCGAACATCAAATAAAAATTCAATGAGCGACACCAAAGATCAATCAAAATCAGACATTGCACAGGAAACAGCAGAGATTGCTGAAGTTTTGGAAGTTACAATTGAGAAGAAACTCAAGGCGCTTTACAGCCTGCAGCAAATTGATTCGCAAATTGACAAGATCAGGATTATCAGGGGCGAGTTGCCACTTGAGGTTCAAGACCTTGAGGATGAAATCGCCGGGCTCCAGACGCGTATTACCAAATATAAAGACGAGGTAAAAATTCTTGAAAAACAAATTGCTGAGAAAACCAATTCCATCAAGGATTTCAACGTCCTGATCAAGAAATATGAAGAGCAGCAGATGAATGTCAGGAATAACCGCGAATACGATTCATTAACTAAAGAGATTGAGTTTCAAAACCTTGAAATTCAGCTTGCGGAGAAGCGAATCCGGGAGTTTACGGAAGAGCTTGAAGTAAAAAACACACTCATAAAGGATTCGAAAAATACATTGAAGGAGCGCGAGGGCGATCTGAAAAGTAAAAAAGTGGAGTTGAAAGATATTGTGGAAGAGACGGAAAAGGAGGAAAAAGCGCTGATGAAGAAGTCAGATGCCTTCAGTAAAATGATTGAAGAGCGCTTGCTTACCGCCTACCAGCGAATCAGGAAAAACGCCCGTAACGGACTTGCCGTTGTTCAGATCGAGAGAGATGCCTGCAATGGATGTTTTAATAAAATTCCACCACAACATCAGCTCGATATCAAGATGCACAAGAAGATCATCGTTTGCGAGTATTGTGGACGAATTCTGGTTGATGACGATATTGCCAACGAGGTAAAACAATCGTTGTAAAACAAAGAAGAGGCCGGCTATAAACCGGCCTTTTTTCTTAAACGAAACTCAGAATCAATCAAATCTGTATCCAACAGTTAAAGCGAAATTCAAAACCTCGTATTTGTTGTCAGCCGGGTTTGGCCTGATGTCTTCAACGCCGTAAAGATAGTAGTCCATATTCCCGTATGAATAGACCAAAGCAGCATCAATATAGTAAACATCACTCCTGAAACCGAGGCCTGCTGAAAACGACTGTGTCTGGCCATCATTAACCCCTAATTTGAATGGACTTCCGTGGTTGGCATATCCTCCTCTGAACTGGTAAGGGCCTGATCGCCATTCAGTTCCAATCCGAAAAGTATTCGATGGGCCAAATTTATTCCTGATAACATCATTGGCAGTGCTGTAGTCAAAAGAAGGCCCGAGCGATGAATTACTGAAATCGGTGTATTCGTAATCGGCACTTATAAATCCCATACTTCCAAACATAATTGCAGTGCTGGCCATGATTTTCCATGGGGTTTCGATATCGTAATAAAATTCACCCACAGGAGAGTATGCCGGGAAATAGTCACCATTGGTATAATAGGCGTTCATGCTGGTTGTCCAGTTGTCGCGGAGGTCTGAGTACCAGGTAGGAGAGTGATAGGCAAATCCTACTCTCAACCAATCAATCGGCCGGGCAATAACACCGGTCTTAATATTAAAACCATTCCCAAAAGTTTCCAGATCTTCCACATAATTAAACTGATCGAGGTCTTTGAGCGGGGCTGTCTGATTTACTTCACTGTACACTGACTCCTGAAAATATCTTATCCATGGGAAGCCAAAGGTGATTCCGAAGTAGAGTTTATCGTTCAAATTCATCCCGCCGGAGAGAACCCATTCATTGATCGAGCCCCTGGTTTCGATACTTTTCCTTTGCAGAGCGCCATTAAATCCACCAATGTAACTGTAAGCATTCACATAGGTTGGTTGAGGTGCGCCGATTATGGTGTCAATCAGGTAGGTATCGAAAGCCAGTCGGGTATCAAACGAATTCAGGAATTCCGGGTTCATGTTTCCTGCGTAAATCAGGTAAGCATCCAGCAATGAGTTGGTTTCGTTGACTCCCTGTATGTAGATTCTATTGTTGAAATCTTTGAGCCTGTTAATCCCTGTTCCAAACTGAACACTTTTCACCGGACTTTGGCTAAGATTCTTTTTCGTTTCAAAATTCAATACAAAGCCTGCATTACCCAGAGCGAAACTTGATCTGCTGTCGTCATGAATTTCTCCGTTGTAGCTGCTTGTAGTGCTTCCGAAATGCATAACCGGAGTAATGGAGAAATCCGAACGCCGGTAAAGACCAATTCCAGCTGGGTTTGAGCTTAACGAAGAAAAATCTGCCCCGATAGCGCCATAAGCTCCGCCAAGTCCCATGTATCGGGCCGTTCCAATTAGGTTTGTGTTGGAATATCTGAGCACATCCTCCTCATTTTGAGCCATTACTGTGCCTATTAAAAGATATAGCATTAGCAGCAGCGAAACTATTTTTTTCATTTTACCGGATTTTAGTGATTGGAAAATCGAGACCTGGTGAAAGATTATCTGCCACCTCTGCCCCCGGTTGATCCACCTGAAGAGCCTCCGGACGAACTCCCGGACGAACTCCTTGTGCTTCCGCCGGAACTTGCGGGTGCGCTGTAGCTTCCTGATGACCTCGGTGATGAGGTCGGAGCAGAGTAGCTTCTTGATGAGCCGCCACCTGTAGAAGGAACACTTCTGGTTGATGATGGCGGGGTAGTTATCCTCGCTGGTGTAGAAACAGGCGAACTTGTATTGCGGGCAGGCTGCGAAAATTGATTTTCGGAGCGCGAGGGTGTTGAATAAACCCTGGTGTTGGTATTTACAGGCGAAGTCACAGGTGCCTGACGGGTTTCCTGCTGCCTGTTAACGTTCTGGGTTGTTCTGGAGTTAGGAACTACATATTCATTGCTTGACCTCGGACGGTTTGTGCTTGGTGCAGTGTAGGTTTTTGGCGTGCCAGTGGGTCTTTCGAGGTCATTGGATTGAGGCTTGGCGTATCTTCTTTCCTGCGAATAAGCGGCATTTTGCCCTGCAACCTGTGGCCTTGCATATCTCTCAGTGCTTACAGTGTTCCCCTGACGAGGCTGGGCTGCAGGGTTGGTAGTCCGTGTAGTTGTTTGTTCCTGTGCAGATTGAACCTGTGTGTCTCTTACACTTCTTGATGAAGAAGCTGCAACTTCCTGATTCGGACTGACCGGTTGTGGTTTTGCTATTCTTTCCGTTCTTGCTTCCGGAGAGGGTTTGGGCATAGTTGTAACATCGCTGGTTTGTGGTTCTATTGTTCTTGCTGATCTGCCCTCAGCAGCTGTACCCGCTGTCTGGCCGGTTAAAGTTGTGCCATCGCTTGTGCGGCTGGTTCTGCCTGAAATATAGCTGGTCTTGGTCGCATCTTCATCTGACGCGATTCTTGAAGTACGAGTGTCAGCAGAGCCAATTATGCTGCTGCCTCTTGGGTTCCTCGGCCCGTAATAATAATTATTATTAATGGGATCATTCGGATAGTATCCGCCACCCCCTGCATAGTACCCGTCCCAGTACCCGTTCCAGTAAGAACCATACCAGTAGGGGTTGTAATACGGAAAATAACCCCATGAATTCCAGGGGTTGTAATACCACGGCGAGTAGTATGGATAGCCCCATCCCAAGCCAAATCCAATGGAGAAGGAACTGTAAGGGTAACCCCATCCAAACCCCATCGAAAAATTGGAACTATAATAAGGTGAGCAGCAACCTGAGTAAAAGGGATCGTAATATCCAAACCCGACGTTAGCGCCATAAAACCGATTTATTCTTGCTTCGTAACTATAATCGGAGTAAGTATCAGATTGTTCTTCAGGATAGTAGTATTCCTGTGATGAGGATTCGGGGTAGTAATCCTGGGAGTAATTATAATTTTGATAATCAGAGGATGTACCTGATTCAACCGGTTGGCTCTCGGGTGTGGTGGATTGCTGGTATTCACCTGATTGAGCCCCGGGATTGTAGGTTACTTTGTAGTCTGGTGTAGCAGCCTGGGTGGTTACTACGTTGCTTTTTGGTGTGTAGTAAACATCATCATAAACCGATGTAACATCTTTGCTGGTTGTGCAGGAGAGCATCAGGAAAATGGCTCCGATCAGATAAGTTATTTTTTTCATTTTGGGTACCTCCTTTGGACTTTATCTTTAGTGTAATTACGTGTTCAAATTCAATCAGGCTAATAATTTTCTATTTTTGCAGCGCTTTAAATTGATTAAAAAAGTTTCAAAAATTATACCAAAAAGCAAAATGGCAAAAGATTTTCCAACCCGTTCAGAGAATTACGCACAATGGTACAACGACCTGGTGATAAAAGCTGACCTTGCCGAAAACTCGGCGGTTAGAGGCTGCATGGTGATTAAGCCTTACGGCTATGCTATCTGGGAAAAGATGCAGGCTGCCCTCGATAAAATGTTCAAGGATACCGGACACTCAAATGCCTATTTTCCACTTTTCATCCCCAAATCATTCTTCAGTAAAGAGGCCGCTCACGTTGAGGGATTCGCCAAAGAATGTGCTGTTGTTACCCATTACCGGTTGAAAAATTCGCCGGACGGTAAAGGAGTGGTTGTGGATGATGAAGCGAAATTAGAAGAGGAGCTGATTATCAGGCCAACCTCTGAAACCATCATCTGGGACACCTACCGCAACTGGATTCAGTCATACCGCGATTTGCCACTGCTGATAAATCAGTGGGCAAACGTAGTTCGCTGGGAGATGCGCACCCGACTTTTTCTGCGAACTGCGGAGTTCCTCTGGCAGGAGGGTCATACTGCTCATGCTACCCAGGAAGAGGCTGTTGAGGAAACGATGAAAATCCTCGATGTTTATGCCGATTTTGCCGAAAAATGGATGGCTGTGCCGGTTCTTAAAGGGCTGAAATCAGCAAACGAACGCTTTGCAGGAGCAGTTGATACCTATTGCATCGAAGCACTCATGCAGGATGGAAAGGCTTTGCAGGCTGGCACTTCGCATTTTCTTGGCCAGAATTTTGCCAAAGCATTTGATGTGAAATTTCTCTCCAAAGAAAATAAACTGGAGTACGTGTGGGCAACATCCTGGGGCGTTTCAACAAGATTGATGGGTGCACTCATCATGGCTCATTCGGACGATAACGGCCTGGTTTTACCTCCAAAACTGGCGCCTATTCAGGTTGTTATCGTGCCGATTTATAAAAATTACGACCAACTTGCCCAGATCAGCATTACCGCCAACCAAATAAAGGAGGCATTGGTTGCAAAAGGAATTTCGGTGAAATATGACAATCGCGACACCCAAAAACCCGGCTGGAAATTTGCCGAATATGAATTCAAGGGAGTTCCGGTAAGGCTCGCAATTGGTCCTCGCGACCTCGAAAACGGAACCGTGGAAGTGGCCAGACGCGATACCCTTGAAAAGGAGATTTACCAGATCACCGACATCGAAACCAAAGTTGTCAATTTATTGGAGCAAATACAGGCAAACCTTTACCAAAAAGCCTTTTCGTTCCGCGAGGAGAACACCTTCAGGGTGGACACCTGGGATGAGTTCAAAGAACAGATTGAAAAGGGAGGTTTTGTGCTGGCTCACTGGGATGGAACCACTGAAACCGAGATTAAAATCAAGGAAGAGACCAAGGCAACGATCCGTACCATTCCTTTGAATAACAAGCCTGAAGCGGGTGTCTGTATTTTCAGCGGCCGTCCGAGTAAGGAGCGCGTGGTGTTTGCTAAATCCTACTAATAGTACCACAGCAGTTTTCCCTCACTGGTCGAGTAAAAATTGATCTGTTCGGGATTGTTCAGATAGAACACATTTCCGATATTGTCAATCTTTACATCAAGCAGCTTTTTACCGGCTCTTATATAAGTATCATTCATGCTGCCGGTATTTACTGACATCACCTCTGTTTCGATTCCCAGCGCATCCGATCTGCCGGCGGCAATGTTATATATAAAAACCGTATCACTGTAACCGCTTAAATAGATATCTGCGGTGCCTTTGAGATTGTCCAGCCTGAAATAGCGTGTCTGCAGATTGAGCTGAACATCGGCGGCAGTTTCATAAGCCATTACATAGAGCAGTTGCTGTTTCAGTGCGCCATTTACCCTGATTTTTCCCTGCGTCCGGATAAAAAGCGAATCCAAAACCGGAAGCGACACAACCACTTCCACCGGCTTCCACGGGTCTTTCAGTAAGCTGCAGGGGCTTTCATTTCTGATTTCAAGCGTGTTTTTTTTTATCAGGCTCGAAATCATCGGGATGAGCTTTTCACCATCCGTCAGTGTTATCGAAAAATGATTACTCTGCTCAATAGTCAGGTTGATATTGTCATACACAGCGATGTTGCCAAATGGATACAAACCTCGTCTGACAGTTGTTGGATTTCCTCTGCCTGAAAGACACTCATGAAACAGGTCGTCCTGACACGAAGTAAGAAGCAGCAAAACGATCAGCCAGCTATATTGGATTGCTTTGTGCATGGATCAGAAATTTAAACCAATGTTCCCGCTAAGAAAATCTGCTTTGGCATAGTGTGATTTCAGACTTAGCCCGGCAAACAGATTTTTGCTGAAGAAGTAAATTACCCCGATCTTGTTGTACACAGGATCATCCGAATTGTTCAGGTCGTAAAGATAAAAACCTAGGGAGAGATTCATGGCGAGCCTTGAGAATACCCACTCGTGCCCGGCTATTACCCCGAATTTCGACTCTTCAACCCATGCACTGGTGGTGTCGCCCTGGGTTGCAATTTCGATGGCATTAGCCTGGTCGTAGGTAGCATCAAACCCAATGATGTAGCGGTTTACGTTGTTGTAATAACCGGTAAAGGCTATCTCGCCGGTGTAAACCAGGAAATCCTCCTCCCAATGGTCAAGAATTTCCTTGGTTGCCATTCCGAAGGAAATCCTGACATTCTTTTTCCCTTTGTTAAAAATGAGTGAATCGGGAATCTGGTACCTGATTTCATCACGATTCAGCTTAAAGTTCAATCCTGCTTCAACTGCGGGTATATTTAATCCGTAATTTGGGGTTTTGATGGTTCCGTTGGAAAGATGAAGCATCGAAATCCCGACGGTGAAGTCGGTAATCTCTGAAATTTTTATTCTCGAATTTACCCGAAAAGCGATGGAGGCATTCCAGTTTGAACCGATTGCCATGTTTTTGTAGTTTTCCAGCCGGTCAAATTTGTTGGTAAGGTAAGCCAACCCGAGAGATATTCTGAAATCAAAATTCACTAACCTGGTTTTTCCAATCTGCAGGTTGATGAACGACATCATCGAATGTGCCTCACCAAGCCAGGGTGAGCCACCGAAAGCGTTGTAGCGATAGGTCAGCCCGTACCGGGGATAATTTCTGAAATACACTGCCGAGTTGTGGCCGGTGGTTTGCTTTGTCAGGCTCGCTTCCCACGAAGGGAAAAATCCAGCGGTGAGTACCCGCATTTCAGGATGGTGGTTGATTAAAAAGCCTTCATGAATAGTGGTCTCGAGGTACAAAGTGGAAAAAAATGACTGTTTTTCCTGGCTGCTGACGGGTTGGCTGAAAATGAAATCCAGAATTATCACGCAGGGGAGCGTGAAATTCAATTTCAACCTATTTTTATGCTTTAGCATTTTTACTTTGTTTCCCAAAAAAAACTCCCGCAACTTGCCTGCTACGGGAGTTCTCACCGGTTTATTACCGTTTATTCCAAAATGATCTTTTCGATATAGCTCTTACCTTCACTTGTGATTCTTAAAAAATATATCCCCGGTACCTGGTTTTTCAGGTTGATTTCAATTGCATCATTCTGAATTTCAATAGATTTTCCAAAAACACCTTGCCCGAAAGCATTATAAACTTTCAATTCCGACTTTTGAGAATTTTCTGGAAGATTTATCCAAAAGATTCCCTTGCCGGGATTGGGAAAAACTGAAAATCCCTCAGTGGTATTGTCTTCGATTCCTGTGCAGATGGAGGCGGCGATTTCAAGTGTTTCTGAGAAGATGCTCTCGCCGCAGGGATTTACCCCTTTAACCCGGAGGGTGACATTGCCTGTAAAATCCGGAGTCCAAAGGATGTCTATAATGTTTTCATTCCCTATAAAGCTTCCGGCGTTTTCCGGTTGCAGCTCCCAGATATAGGCTCTCACCTGAGGTATTTCGGGAGTTATGTATTGATAGGTTGTGCCGTAATTTGTACAAACCTGTATTTCTCCTGTTGGCTTGGCGGGAATTCCCGGTTCCCCAACCATTTCGAGCATCATGCTGTCGGTAAGGGGTTGATTGTTGGCGCCGTAAGCTGAAACGGAAAGCGTTACCCATCCATTTTGAATATCAGCGGCACTGGGGGTGTAAATGGGTTGCAAGGCGCCGGGGTCGCTGAATGTTCCATTTCCGGAAGTTACCCATTGAATGGCCATCAGGTAGATGCCGCTGGATTTTGTTTGATAGTTATCCCCAATGCAAACCATGTCGTCACCGCCGGCATCGAGCTTGCTCTCAAGCAACTTCGGGAAACGGATGTAGTCAATCCACGCGCAATCCTCGTAGTTGTTGTTTTGGTCATCTTTTTCATACACCCACCTGAACTCATGGTACCCAGGATAAACAGTGTAAGAAACTCTTTCCCAGTCTTTTACTCCCGACCACTCACCTTTCATCATTCCCCCGTCATAAAACCTGAGGAAATCTTTGCCTGATTCGCTGGCCACTTTCCTGTAAAAGGAGATCGTATCCTGTTGAGCCACAAATACACTGACTTTCAGCTCACTGCTTTGCTCATGAGTTATTGCACCTGAGATGGCGCAGAAAGTTCCTTCATAAGGATTTTCCTGGCAGATTGTCCAGGGTTGTGCTCCCGAAAATTCCCAGTTGATCAACGAAAAGTCGGCAGACTCAAAACTTTCGATAATCATCCCGATCTTCAGCGTATAATTCTTTATGATCTGGTATTGACCTGCAGTAATTTTGGCCTGTAAACTGGCCAGATCTCCCATAACGGCATCCGGATCCACTGTGCCCATGACTTCAAAGATGCAGTTTCCGCCCGGCTGCAACCCCACGTGAGTGACCTGCGAAGAGGTTATGGTAACTTTTGAATTGTTGGAAATGAGCTGCATAGCAAGGTCTGGGGATAAAGCATGCCCGTTATTCTCCACTTCAAACCTGAAAATCACCTCTTCACCCTCGTCAAGCATTCCGTTACCATTTCCGCCGTTTTCATCATCAATAGTCATATCTGCAATAACAATTACCGGCGAGTTGACCTTGAATTTGACGGTGGATACCCACATGGAATTTCCGTTGGCATTCACACTGATTTGCACCTGGTGCTGGTCGGGTGTGTTTCCTGAAATAATGACCGGGAAAGCATCGGCAATGTAAATCGTTTCGCCGGGTCCGATGTTTCCGAATTCAACCGCCAGGTAGCTGAGGGTGATGTAGTTGTCGGCGGATCCTAAGGTTACAACAACCTCATCAGCGGGTAGGTTTCCAAGGTTTTTCATTCCAAGCCCCAGGGTAATCTGTTCTCCAAATTCAATAATACCGTTGTTGTTTCCATTGGCATCATTTAACGTGAAATAGTCGGCAACCACGTAAGGCATATCTGCCATCACATTGATAACTGCCTGGTGAAGAGTCCTGTTATGTGCTGTAATAGAGACAATTACTGATGCACCTGAACCTACAATGTTCATGAATTCGATGGATGCGTTGCCGTTTGCATCAGCGATTGCCCTGCCAAGAAGCTCGCCGTTTTGGGACACACCGATCCTGGCTCCCGGAGCATCGGTTTCGATAACAATGCTGCTGAGACCGATGGGAACGGTTGATGGGTAAGTAGCTGCGATGGGCGTGGGTGTTGCAGTCCAGATGGGCATTCCCGGGTCTCCAAAAAGGGTGACCTCGTAAGCGCACCATCTTATAACCCGGTTGTTCAGAATCCATGAAACATTGTCCTCCTTTGAATCTCCGTTTGCTATTCCGATTTCAGAAATTCCCTTTCCGAAGATTGCATCATAAAATTTGCGGTCGAAAACCTGGGAGGCGCCATTAGTGCTGTTTTGTGCGTACCATCCGTAGCGGGAGTTGGAGAGCGATGCTACCATAGCGGTCTCCATGGTCGTGATTCGCTCGGCAAAGCAATCACTGCCTGAGTATCCCCCGGATGATCCGCGGTTATCATAAGAGCCGTTGTAGCAACCCTGAGAATATCCAATTACATAACCCCTGTTGACCCCATTATTCTGAAAATTGGTAATGGTCAGATCGCCGAGGTCCATCTTCATATTGTAATCAACCGAAGAGTGACCCAGATGATTCAACAGGTTGATGCCTATGTTGTTAAACTGGTTGAAAATATCTGATTTATTCCAGTTGCCGTTCATTTCGTAAAGCCGGGACACAGAAATAGAGGGTGGAATACCAGCGGTTGTGTAGCCATTGTTCGAGCTGCCATTGGCTACCTCATCCTTGTAATTTCCTCCCCAGGTACTTGAATCAAGTTGTTCACCCACCATCAGAGCCTTTTGTATATCAGCAATCACCGGTGTGTCCTGGTATTTCATCAGTTTCAGGCTCATATTCTGGATTTCGGTGTTGTTATCCACGCACATCCTGCCAATAATCACCTCAGCAAAAAGGTCCTCCTCGCCGGGCTCGCCGAATTTCCCGTTACCGTTGTTATCCCAGGTGCCATCCAGGCAGGCATAGTAAAGGTCGGACGGAATATCTTCATCCAACGTACCAAAACCGGTATCAACATAAAAACCGCGATGGGGAACGATGCGCTGGGATTGATTCTGCGTATCGCTGTCGCCGCCAAGGATCACATAAACCAACCCGCGATTTTCGTAGTAAAACCTGATGCAGTTCCGGATTTTCTCCTGATTGTCGCTACCTGGGTAATTGGCGTAGATCTCTTCGGTGGTAATGATTTCGGTAATAAAACCTCTTTCGGTTTTGTAATTTTTATAGGCCTGAAAAGCGGCAGAGAGATTTTGATTCGTAATTATCAGAAGGTCAACCTGTTCCTCATCTCTCAATGTGTTGATAGGGTAGGAGCGTGCCATTTCAGGATTCGAAACTAACCTCTCGATCCGATCATAAGTTATCTGGCTAAGATAAGCAGGTTTTACCGGATTATTTTTTACATCGCGTGTAATGATCTCCACTTCAACCGAATTAATTACCTGAACACTCTTTTCGGCAGGATGGAACTGCATTGGCCAGATGTTGAAAACTGCAACCGAAAATCCTGCAAAGAACTGGGTAGAGACATCGGTAATGAGTTGATCGGGATACTGTCCTGAGGATTGATAAATGGCAGGATTGGCAACCGGTTTGTAATCTTTTGGCGCCCCGGCCGAGATGGGAAATTGCCTGGAAGCGGGAACAATGGTAATTCCATTAATCTTTTCAAAATAATCAACGGAAATGATTTTTACAGATTCGATCTCTTGTCCCTGAGGAAGCAAAAACTGAGCGCCAAACGCCGGAAGCAGCGGAAAGCCTTCCTCACCCAGGTTGATCGTATTGGCCATCACGGGTTCCGAAAACTCATCAAAGCTTTCGATAAATGTGGGCTGTTCAAAATGAAAAGACATCCGTAAATTCTGACCTGAAACAGAAACAAAGACAAGGATTCCGAGCAATGCGAGCTGAATGCGTAGAAATATTTTCATAAGTAATTCAGATGTAGGTAAGTATTAAAACAGGCGGTAAAGGTAGAATTATTTTTTTCGGGATAATTTTTCGACGACAATGGTAGAATAATCCTGTAAGAAGTTGCTTTTACTTCCTGGTAATCAATCATTAAGCTCGTCTGGATCGTAGTTTATAAAAATTAGCCACCTTTGGCGTTGATTTTACACATCGAATTGCCATGCTACAGAACAAAAAAATATTGATCACCGGCGGAGCAGGCTTCATTGGCTCCAACCTGACGGAGCATTTCCTGCGACAAAATAACCAGGTGATTTGTCTCGATAACTTCGCCACAGGGAAAGAGGAAAACATCAGGCCTTTTCTGCAAAATGAAAATTACCGTTTGATAACCGGCGACATCAGGGACATGGAAACCTGCCAAATAGCAGTGGATGGTGCAGATGTTGTGCTTCACCAGGCTGCAATGGGATCGGTGCCGCGCTCCATCAGAGACCCTAAAACGACCAACGATGTCAATATCAGCGGGTTCATCAACATGCTGATTGCCATCAAAGAGGCCGGCATCAAAAGATTTGTTTATGCAGCCAGTAGTTCCACTTACGGCGATTCCACAGCCCTGCCAAAAGTTGAGGAAAAGATCGGAAATCCTTTATCCCCCTATGCAGTCACCAAATACGTGAACGAGCTTTACGCCGGAGTTTTTTCCGAACTGTATGGCATCGAAACCATCGGGCTGCGCTATTTCAATGTATTTGGCCGCCGCCAGGATCCTGATGGTGCTTATGCTGCGGCCATTCCGAAATTCATCCGTTTGCTGATGAAATACGAGTCTCCGGTGATTTTTGGCGATGGCAACCAATCCCGCGATTTTACCTATATCGAAAATGTGATCCAGGCCAACGAACTCGCCGCCGAAACCGATAACCCCGAAGCTGTCAACACCGTCTACAACATTGCATTCGGTGAAGCGACAAAAGTGAACGATTTGGTAGAAAGCCTGAAAAAGTACCTCAGCCATTTCGACAGCAAAATTGCTAACATCCAGCCCATCCACACCGACATCCGCAAAGGCGACATACTCCACTCACTGGCCTCTATCGAAAAAGCACGCCGGCTTCTGGGCTATAACCCGCATTACAGCCTCGACTCAGGCCTGAAAGAAGCAATAAGATGGTATTGGGAGAATTTGAAATAGCGCAAAGTCCTGAAATTCATTGTTTTAGTCAGTATGACCACAAGCCATCCAATGGCTAATTGATTGAAGAAAATCGAAAATAGCTATATGACTTGCTGGATTTCAAGTCAGCATTGCTGCGGATAAACCTGATATTTAGCGTAAGTGTGGATTGCTGCGATTTTTATATCTCAGCCAATGAAATGCTGCAAGTATTCCGGAATTTTTGCGCCGAGGTAATAGGGTAAATTAAATAGCTCGTATGGCTTACCAGCCGGTGTTAGGGAATCTTCCGCTTTGAGAACCCCTGCATAAAGCCTGACTGCAAAGGAATGTTCTGCGATGTTTATAAATTGATGCAAGGATCTCAGTGTCCCCTTTGCACCGGACTTTATTTCGATGGGAATGATATGGCGGTCATGTTGGATAACTAGATTAACCTCAGCGTCGCTGCCTTTTTGTTCGCGAACCCAGAAATGCGGTTTGAAACCCGGATCGTTATGGATGGAAATAAATTCCTGGCTAACCAGATGTTGGATAATTTTTCCCCGGTGCAAATCATTCATATCGCTTATGCCAATCATTTTACCTTGCAGAAGTAGGGCGTTGATGAGCATGCCCGTATCGAGGAACTGGAGCCTGGGCCTTTTTTTATAGTTAGCCGTTAATGGAGGCTCTATACTGGTACAAGGATAAATAAGCCTGATAATCCTTGCCATATCCAGGGTTCTTAGCGCCTCTCCAACTTCGCGTGAACGGTAATTTGAGTTCCCAAAACCTTCAAATTTTATTCTGTCAGTTTCATTGGGAGCCGCTGTTATCACGTGGCGGATAATGTTTCGTTCGCTATTGCCGGATGCATATTTTTCCACATCATCTTTAAACGACTGCCAAAGCTCTTTATAAAGAGGCGTCAGAGCGGCAAGATTGGTGTTTTCTGCATAAGATTTCACAATTTCAGGCATACCTCCAATAGCAGCGTAATTGTGAAACAATCTCATCATTTCTTGATGGGCGAAAGATGGAGTGGGTATCGTATTGTATACCTTCTGTGCTTCAGTGTTTACTACCCCCAGAAATTCATCGAAATTCAATGGGTGCAGCGTTAGGTATGATAGTCGTCCAACGGGAAACGATGGTACTTTCTTTAGCGCAAATTCAACCAATGAACCTGCGGCAATCACATAAATTTCAGACTTTTCTTCATAAAAAAACCGAAGCATGGAAATTGCCTCAGGCGATTCCTGAATGTCATCAATAAAAAGTAAGGTCGGCTTTTCGTCCGGGGTTAATCTCTTGTAAAGATAAATGGCGCTGACCAGTTCGTTGATGTTATCCGTAATTCCAAATAACTCCCGATCAGTTCTTTTTTCAAGATTCAATTCGATGAAATGATCGAACTGCCTTGCAAATTGTTTGACTAGCGTAGTTTTTCCTACCTGTCGGGCGCCACGGATCAGCAAAGGTTTTCTGTTTTTCGACTGCTTCCACTCCTCCAGGTTTTTCAGTGCATTTCTATTGATTTCCATAGTTCATTGTAATAAAGTGGGGGCAAAAATAGCAATACTTTGTAACAAAGTGGGGGCAATTTTGGATTTTATTTGTAAAGAAGTGGGGGCAATTTTGGCAAAAACTTGCAACAAAGTGGGGGCAATATTTCATTAGCGATAGTATCCCGATTGGATCGGGATACTATCGCTATCCAACGCTGGCATTCCCATTCACCCTCTCAATCAACTGAATAATCCTTGTGCTTGCAGCATCGTCGAAGATGCCCAAAAGGCCCTGGTCGTTGACATTGGTGAAGGGGGTTTCGAATAACAGGCCGGCCTCGATAGTTCCATTTTTTTCGAGGTGAATGAAGATCTGGTTGATGAAGAGTTTGCCGACCTTGCATAATCGCTGCTGCAAAAAAGAGGGTCAGGTCAATACAGTAAAGAAAGACTGTCCGGTTTCAATCCACCACAAGGTCTCTCCATGATAAAATAGTTCCCTTGCTTCGTTCCTGCTTTTCCAGCCCGGTATAAACAACGATTTTCTTCAGCCTGGATTTCCCCGAAATTCCTTCAAAATAGTCGAGGTTGATAAACATTTCGTTCATAATGGTTTGGGTGGCCTTTACTTCATACAGGTTCATTCCGTCAGCGTTTATTGTCAGCAGGTCAATTTCATGACCAGCCGAATCGCGCCAGAACCAGACATCGGTTTCAGAATAAGTATGGTGCATCTGCTTAACATACTCTGCAATAACCATATTCTCAAAAAAACTGCCTTTTGCCGGATGGGTTATTAATTGACCCGGGTCGCTGAAGTTAAGCAGGAACGCCAGCAAGCCGGAATCATAAAAATAGAGCTTAGGCGATTTGATAATCCGTTTGCTGAAATTCTCGAAATAGGGATGTAAAAGGAAGATGATGTAACTGCTTTCAAGGGCCGACAACCAGGCCTTTGCCGTTGGTTGCGATATTCCGCATTCGTTGGCAAGCGCATTCAAATTGAGTAACTGAGCTGCTCGTGTGGCGCAAAGACCTAAAAATTTCCTGAATGCCCGAAGGTCTTTCACAGCTATCAATTCTGTGAGATCGCGCTGCACATAAGTTTGAACATAGTTGGAATAGAAAGATTTTGATGGTATGTCCCGGTCGAAAATAGCAGGATAAAAACCTCTCAAAAGATTTTTCAGGTAATCTTCATGCAGCAAACCCGCCGATTTCATCTCAGTGTTATCAAACGGAAAAAGCTTAAACAAGGCAACCCTGCCGGCAAGGCTTTGTGTAATGCGTTCCATCAATTGGAAGTTTTGCGAGCCAGAAATAACAAACTGCCCCATGATCTTCTGCTCATCAACAATGGTTTGGATATACGAAAAAAGAGCAGGCGCCCGCTGAATTTCGTCCAAAATAACATACTTGTCATATTGCTGTAAAAAGCCTTTGGGGTCGGTCAGAGCAAAATCGCGCATGTCAGGGCTTTCCAGGCTTACATATTGGTAATCCTGAAAAAGGTTTTTAAGCATTGTGGTCTTACCCGACTGTCTGGGACCGGTTATTGCCAAAACAGGGTATTTCGTGGAAAATTGCTGTATGGCCTGCTGTAATTGTCTTTCTATTATCATGTTACAATATGATTTAGTTCGCAAAGCTACATCTTATTTTGAAATTACATGCATTCAATTTTGAAATTGCATAATTATAACTTTGAAAATTCATTGATTTGATTTTGAAACCGCACGACTGAGTTCCCATGGGTGGCTAATAACAATAGCAACCACTGCATCGGATCCTATCGCTCATTGATAGTCATAGTATGGCTCCAGGCCATCCTATGACTAAGAGGAGTAATGTCAGAAGATCAAGCTTCGGTGGTTTGGTTATTAGCGATAGGATCGCTCTTTGATAGTCATAGTATGGCTCCAAGCCATCCTATGACTAAGAGGAGAAATGGCAGAAGGTTAAGCTTTGGTGGTTTGGTTATTAGCGATAGAATCGCTCTTTGATAGTCAGAGTATGGCTCCAGGCCATCCTATGACTAAGAGGAGTAATGTCAGAAGATCAAGCTTCGGTGGTTTGGTTATTAGCGATAGGATCGGTCATTGATAGTCATAGTATGGCTCCAAGCCATCCTATGACTACATGGAGAATCTTAAAAGACCAGGTTTCAGTAGTTCTGTTATTAGCGATAGAATCGCTCTTTGATAGTCATAGTATGGCTCCAAGCCATCCTATGACTAAGAGGAGTAATGTCAGAAGATCAAGCTTCGGTGGTTTGGTTATTAGCGATAGGATCGCTCTTTGATAGTCATAGTATGGCTCCAGGCCATCCTATGACTACATGGAGAATCTTAAAAGACCAGGTTTCAGTAGTTCTGTTATTAGCGATAGGATCGCCGGGAGCGATACTATCGCATTTGGATAGATTAGATGCATCTAAAGGGAAACTTTTCATAGCAGGAGCCGCAGTATGTAAGAGACAAGTTTGCATTATTGCATCGAAGACAGCGTTTCGCGGTAAAAGTCTGCAAAGCTTTTTCCTGAGCCGATATTTAATTTTTGCCGGAGTCTGTAACGTTTTTTGTGAACGCTGTCAAGGGTTATGTTGGAGATTTCAGCAATCTCTTTCGACCCCATATTCATAATCAGGTAGGAAAGCAATTTCAGGTCTTCTTTCGTAATGCTCTTGTAATGCTGCTCTATGTGAAAAAGAAAGTTTTGATTGACTTCGTCAGATAAGGCTGATAGCTCTCTGAGGGTAGATTGTTCATGCATGCTTTTTGCCAGAGAAACTTTTATTGTGTTAAGCTTTTCCACCAGCAGATGATCTTTCGATCCTTTCACAACTGTTTTAACATCCTCGTTCAACACCTTTAGCAAGCTGTCAAGTTTCGCAATCTGGTTGGCAATCATGATGATACGCTCAGATCTAAGCTGCACTTTTTCTTCAAGAAGCTCCTGTTCCAGTTTGAGTTTTGTCTTTTCTGATTCCATTAAACTCGCCTGAAGTTCGTTGAGTTCTTTGCTTTTTTCATACTCTTTGGTCACGAACGCTACCTTTCTGCGCTTGTTGAGAACGACGAGATATGCTATTACCAGTGTAAAAAAGATAGCTGCTGCAAGAAATGCGATAATCAGGCGATTGGTGTGCCTGCGGCTGTTGAGCAGTAATATCTCGTTGGATTGTTCCAGGAGTTTGTATTCCAGGTTCAGGGCGTGTATTTTATCCAAACTGGCGTTGTTATTGAGCTCGATAAGGTGTTGGTTGTAAAGCCGTTGATAAAAGAGCGCAAGAGGATAATTACTCAGGCTATCGTAGATGGTGGAAAACAACCGGTAAGTCTGAACCAGGTTATCAAGTGACTGCAGTTTTTTTGAAAGCTCTTCAACTTCCTTCAGTAATTGGATGGCTTGCTCGTATTCAATTTTTTCGACATAGATCTTTGCCAGCTGAAGTTTACAATAAAGATGACCTTTGGTGTGTCCGGCTCTCAGGAAGAAGTCGGCAGCAGTAGTCAAATGGAAAACAGCTTTTTGAAAGTCTTTTTCAAACCAGTACCATTCAGCATAATGGAGATTTACAGAAGCAATTATTTCAGGATGGCCGCTTTTGTCGTTAAGTGCATGCGCAATGTTATAGTGCTTGAATGCGGAGTCACGGTAAATTTCCACCCTGGCTGCAAAAGGCTCCCGGTTGACATGAGGTGATTGAAAAGCAGTATCTGCAATAACAAAGTCACTAAATGTCTGACCCAGATTGAGGTGAGCTTTGGCAAGATTTAATGTATCCTGAAGCTTCTGGAACAGACCGATAGCATCAAGCAGCATTTCGATTTTGATGTTTTTGTCAGCTTCAAGATGCGACCGGTTCATAATTGCCAGGGCTGTAATACTTTCATAACCATGCTCACGACTAATTTTTTCGCTCTGGAAGAAGTGTTCAAATGCCTTTACCCTGTTGCTTCTGAACCACCAAAAGTTACCCAGTGAGAGATGAGTGTAAGCCAAAAGCTCAAAGTCTGAATTTTTATTGGCATAATCGAGATTACGCGTAAGTATGCCAAGACTATATTCGGGTTCCAGTGAGGTGTTACGGTTGATTAGCCGGTTAATTTCCATAAATTCTTTGCTGTCGGAAAGCAACCGGATTTTGTACCTGAGGCTGGAATTGGAATCATCGGGTTGTGCGACCGTTTGCCCTAAACAAAAAATAAACAACCCACTTATAATGAGTTGTTTAAGTTTATAAGGAAAGCAGCATAGACACATAGAAACGAACTTTAATTATGAAGGCTGCCTTTTGACCGCCTTAAGCAACAACAAGATTGTTCCTGTTTATGACGTCTAAATTAACCATCAATTTTTAATCACCTTTAAAGATCGTTGCATATTTTGATTTTTCATATTCATCATGTAAATGCCTGAAGGTAATTCCGAAATGGATATGGTGGTCATTGTTTCGATGGCTGAACTGAATATCAACCTGCCGGTAATATCAACCAATGTTATTTCCAATCTTTGATTAACAGGATCAATCGTAAGGTAGTCTGTGGCGGGATTGGGATAAATCCTACAGGAAGTCGCCTCGTTGGACAAATCACCAACAGATGTAACGTCAGGTAACAGCCACTTGTAAACGAAACCACGATTATGATCAGTATTAATCTGCTGGCCTTCGGTAAAGGTAACCCCGCCAATGAAGTTTCCGGTGCAAATCACCTCAAGCATTGTTTCAGCCGGATTGGCATAAGCTGAAGTGAACGAAAGTACTGTTCCATCCATTTGGCCGTATAGTCCGGCAGATTGGATAAATGAGCCATCGGCGTGCAACTGCAGATAGCACATAGCAAGTGAGGCAGGAATGCGAGAATCGAGCACTTTTTGGCCGTCATATAAAAAATCCTCCGTCGAATCAAAGCCGCCACCAACAAAAAGAGTATTGTCCTCATCAATCTGCACGTTGAAAGCGCGATCGGTATATAAGCCTCCCATGTCTTTTGCCCAAATCACCTCCAGATCGCTGTTCATCTTGAAAATGAAACCGTCGTCGTAACCATAACCATTTAGTGTGAAATCGCCAATTGTAATAGGGTTTTCAGCAGTAAACCAGCCCACTACAACAATGTTTCCTGAGTTGTCAAGTGCTAACTGCTGGATAAGTTGACCGCCTTCTGTACCGAAGGGATTAATATTAACCACCTCACCGGTTTCCTTCGAAACTTTTGCTACTGCAAGCCAATAGTACTCTCCGGTGTGGGGGAGAGGCTCGCCGTTAACAATAACCGGCAGAGAGTACTCGAGTGAGAAGTAGAGCGCTTCGTCATTGACCACCAACGACCTGATTAACGAAAAGCCCATATTGTCAATTGATGGCCAGTAATTTCCCCAGACCACTGCACCTTCGGGATTAAATTTCAAAATGTAAACATCATCACCAAAAATGAAATTGTACGGAAAAGAAATACCGTCAATTTCCCATGGTGTGTTATAGTAGCCACTGACGTAGACGTTGTCGTTTTCATCCACAGCCACCTTACTGGCATTCAGAGTTGTATATTCAGCTCCGGTCCAGTGACGATGCCACATCAGGCTGCCATCTGCACCTGATAACTTAATTACCATGCTGTTGTTCACCCAACTGCCATCGCCTTCAATAATCATCTCGCCATTAACATACACAGCTTGTTGCGAGGTAGTCCAGCCTGCCAGAACAATGTTCTTGTCGCTGTCGAAGGCCATGTCAAAAAAGGAAACCATCCCATCGCCATAAACCTGGGATAACCAGATGTGATTTCCATCAGGATCAATTTTTGAAATCATCGCATTAGCGCTGCTGGCCTCCTGCAATATGTTTCCGTTAAAAGTGCCGGAAAGGAAATAACTCCCGTTAACTATGTAGTTTTGCCCGTCGAACAGCAGATTATTCATGTTGCTGTTTGTTCCATTAGTTTCTATAGTTTTAACCCACTCAGCATAGTGATGCTGGGCATTAAGTGCCAAAAATGGAGTAGCTATCATTGCCAGTACAAAGGAAATTTTGGATATCATAATCTTATAATTTTGGTTTAAACGATCGGAACTGATCACGAGGCAAAAGTATGGCATTAGGACATACCTGGACACGATTAACTACTGGACATGAACTGGACACTGCCTATAAATAATTAATAACGAGTAAATTAAGTTGATAAATCAGTGACTAAACCAATGATTACAAATCGAAAATTGATACGGTTGTCCGGAATTTTTGATCAACCGAGGAGTACTTGGATAGCAAAACCGGATTCATTTTGCTTTTCTGCGCCCGGGTTTCAAAGACGAAATATCTGGGTACCTTAGCAATATTTGTATTCTGAATTTCTGAACTTTGGAAGAAAGAGCCCATGCTGATTTTTTAAGTTGCCCCTACAAGAAAAAAACCGCTGTTATTAGTTGAATAACAACGGTTTACGATTTAAAAAGTTGCCCGACCAGGGGTCGAACCTGGACTTTTCTGATCCAGAGTCAGACGTGTTGCCAATTACACCATCGGGCAGAATCAGGGTGCAAAAATAAAACATTAATGAGAAATGCAATCTGAAAAACATTATAAAATGCAATAAAATCCTAAGTAGACCTATGGACCTTGGGAGAGATTTGTCATTTTCCTATGAATGCTATCGGTTGAAAATTCTGCTAAAAAAAGTCACTGCTGACCGACTAAATTTTTGTAAATCCACTCCTGACTTGTCCTTTTTAGTGCGTTGCAGAAAAAAGTAAAGCGAGATTTTAAACAAGTTTTTGAGTATAACTCACGAGGAACTTAACGGATTGTAATAGAAG
>Ga0209835_1000207_pt1 | contig 41215 bp, 37 predicted proteins | sample LakKivwa52mmetaG_FD_184138 | JGI IMG/M metagenome (GOLD analysis project Ga0209835, IMG submission 184138) | Anoxic lake water microbial communities from Lake Kivu, Rwanda to study Microbial Dark Matter (Phase II) - Lake Kivu water 52m metaG... | ecosystem: Environmental > Aquatic > Freshwater >... | reverse complement strand
GCTCCTTTGTTACGGAAACTCAAGGCCGCCAATAGGCCGCCCAACGCCATCAGTATCGCCCCGCCCCACAACCAGCCGACGAAAGGCTTCAAATACAGTTGCAGACTCCAGACGCCACCCGGCAAAGGCTCGCCCATCGCCACATAGACATCGCCGGCGAAGCCATAGCGAATCGCCGCCTCGGTCATCGTCATCTTGGATTTCAGGTAGATGCGCTTCTCCGGCAACAGCGTGGCAAACGCGCGGCCCTCCTTTTTCACTTCGAGCGTGCCGCGCATGGCGGAATAGTTCGGGCCCGGCACTTCCGCAGCGCCGCGGAAAACAAACTCGTAACTACCGAGCGTGGTCGTATCGCCCAGTTCCATGGCAACGGTTTTTTCGCTCTGGTAAGCCGTAACAAGGCCCATGCCGATGATGCCGATGGCCAGGCCGACGTGGGCGCAGCCCATGCCATACGCGGAAAGCGGCAAATTGCCAGCGGCGCGACGGCGCACGACCAACCCGGAAACCGTGGCGAGGATCATCCACGCCGCCAGCGCCAGGCCCAGCGCCGCTTGCCAGCGCCATTCGCCGAAAGCGAAGGGCAAGGCCAGTCCGATCAGGACGGCGGCAGTAGCCTGCCAGCGCACCTGCTTGAAGACCTCCGGAAGAGATTCATGACCCCAGCGCATCCACGGCGCAATACCGAGCAACACCAGCACCGGCGCCATCATCGGCACGAAGACGGCATTGAAGTACTGCGGGCCGACGGAAATCTTGCCGAGACCAAAGGCATCCAGAATCAGGGGATAGAGCGTACCCAGCAACACGGTGGCCAGCGCCGTCAGCAGCAGGACATTGCCAGTGAGCAAGGCGGTTTCGCGCGATACCGCGCCGAAATCGCCGGCCGTCTTGATCGTGCCGGCGCGTTTGGCGAAGAGCGTCAGCGAGGCGCCCACGAGTATGAAGAGAAAGACCAGGATGAACAGGCCGCGCAGCGGATCGAGCGCAAAGGCATGCACCGAGGAGAGCACACCCGAGCGAACGAGGAAGGTGCCGACCAGCGAGAGCGAAAATGCGATGAGGGCGAGAAGCACGGTCCACACGCGCAGAGCGCCGCGCTGTTCCGTCGCCATCAGCGAATGCAGCAGCGCCGTGCCGGCCAGCCAGGGCATCAACGAGGCGTTTTCGCTCGGATCCCAGAACCACCAACCGCCCCAGCCGAGTTCATAGTAAGCCCACCAGGAACCGACCATGATGCCCAGCGTCAGGAACACCCAGGCCATCAACGTCCACGGACGCACCCAGCGCGCCCAGGCCGCATCCAGCTTGCCCGACAGCAGCGCGGCAATGGCGAAGGCAAAAGCCACCGATAAACCGACATAGCCCATGTAGAGCAGCGGCGGGTGGATGATCATGCCCGGATCCTGCAGCAGCGGATTGAGGTCGTTGCCGTCCGCGGGTGGCGGATGCAGGCGCATGAAAGGATTCGAGGTGAATAGCAGATAGGCGAGAAAGAAGAAGGAGAGCAGCCCCATGATGCCGATCACGCGCGCGTGCAAGTCGGCCGGCAACTTGCGGCCGAGCAGGACAAGGGCGAAGGTCCAGGCCGACATCAGCAGCGTCCAGAGCAGGAAGGAACCTTCATGCGTGCCCCAGGCCGCCGTAATGCGGTATTCCAGGGGCAAACGACGCGAGGAGTGATCGGCGACATTCATCACGGAAAAGTCGTTGACCATGAACGACCAGATGAGCGCGATGAAGCCAATGGCAACGAACAGTAATTGACCGGCGACAGCGCCACGCGCCATGGCCATCCAACCCGGATTGTCGCGTGAAGCCCCGGCGAGGCTAAAAAACGCTTGCAGCAGGGCGAGTTGCAGGGCGACGATCAGGGCGACATGCCCAAGTTCAGGAATCATGACGGACAGGAATGCTCAACATGAAGCGGGGGGCCACAAGGCCCCCCGCGATTATTTAGGAATTAACGCCTCAGTTACTGCCGACGGTGAATTTCTGGCTGCCAACCTTGGCATCGTTCATGTAGATATCGACTCTGCATGACCCGTCACCCAACGTGGAGGCTGGGATGATAAACGATGCAACGCCCGGGGTGAGCTTGACCGTCTGGGGCTTGCTTGTGGAACGCGTGATATCGCCGTTGTACCACTTTGCCTGCAGGGTGGCAGGGGCTGCCAATTCGCCAGTCACTGTCGCCATGGCATAAATCTTCTCTGCGCTGCGGAATACCTCGACCTTGGTCGGCACACTGTCTTGCGCGACGGGGCGGTTGGTCACCGCGACTGAAACGCTGGGGCCGCTGGCGCACGCGGAAAGCAAGGCGGCCATGGCAGCTACAGTAATCAGATGTTTCATGTTTTCTCCCTTTTAAGGAAAGAGGGCGCGGAAAACCGCGCCCTCTGTACTACATCACATCGCGATGCTTACTTCTTCAGTGCGGCGATCGCGTCGTTCAGGGCCTTGATGCCGGCCTGGGAATGATTCACCGACTCGGTCAGCGACTGGCGTGCCTGCTGCGGGTTGTGGAAGCCGACGGAGTTTTCGGCGGTCCACCACTCCCAACGGGTCTGCGCTTCGTCGTGGGCCTTCTGTGCCACCTTGACGGCCTCGGAGTTGCGCGGCACGCCGGCGTCGTAGGCACGCACGAAGGTATCGATCAACTGGGCCAGCCAGAACTCGGCCTTGACGATCTTGCCGCGGGTGTAACCCTGGATGGCGTCGATCTGGTACTTGGCCTGCTCTTCGGTCATTTCACCGTGGCACTTCACGCAAGTTTCCTTGAGCATCTTGCGCGGCGACTGCTGCTGGTGATCGGTGAAGGTCTTGCCGTTCTTCTCGATCTTCTTCATGTGGCAGTCCTTGCACTCGACGCCTTCGCGCTCATGCTTGGACATCCAGTAGGTTTCCGCTTCCGGGTGCTGCATCTTCGACAGTGCAGCGCCGGTGACAGCGTGACGGAAGTCCTTGAAGTTGCCGAACTTCTCAACCATCTTCTTGTTGTAGTCGAAGACGTTGGTCCATTGGAACAGGTTGGTACGCTGATCCGCCATGGTAACGGGCTTGTCCTTGCCATCCGGACCTGCATTCGGCTCAAAGCCGGGGTTGCAGTTGTACTCGACGTGACACTGGGCGCACATCAGGTTGGAGTCAGGCTTGGACAGCAGGCCGATGGCGCGGAAGCCGTCGCGGAACACAACCTTTTTCATCGGGTTCTTTTCGCTCTTGGCCTTGTCGTACGGATAGGTGCCTTCGCCGCGGTCTACCACTGCCTGAATCAGCGCATCGCGAGCAACGCGCGGGGCCGAGGAGTGCGGGTCATGACACATGAAGCAGTTCAGCGCATGGTTGATCGCCTTGGCAAATTCGGCCGGCTTGGACACGCGGCTCCACTTGGCCTTCGGGTCCGGGTCGCCCATGTACTTCCACTTCAGGATGTTGTCGAAGGACTTGCAGTTCATGCAGACCGGGTTGGCGGCAGTCGCCACGCCAGGCATGAAGGCCTTCTGGTCGGTGGTACTGGGCTCTTTGTCGACCAGCATGGTGCTCCACATGTCCGATACGGCGCTCTTGGCGTCGGAGATGTAGGTCCAGTCCTTGAGCTGGAAGCGGCCGCCGTAGGCACGATCCACAATGATGTGATCGAGGGTCATGAAGACGTGGCTGCGCGGCTCGTTATGCTCGCGGGTGAAACCGTGCGGCTGCATCAGCTTGTCGAACATCGGCGAGACGTAACGGGGATCGGCCTTCTCGACTTTCGCATGCGACTCGTACTTCATCGTCGCGAAGGTGTTCAACTGCTCTTGGTGACAGGTGCCGCAAGCGTGGTGGTCGACGCGGGTGCCGATCGATGCTTGCGCCGGCGCTTTCGGCTTGCCTTCCAGCTTCAGGTGCTCATCTGAGCCCGTATGGCAGTAGGCGCAGTTCACATCGGAGTGCTTGCTGCCCATATGAAACTCTTTGATGTCCTTGTGGCAGCTATAACAGTTATTGACATCGACGAAATTGATTTTGGTCTTGCTCGAACCAAGGATCGCGCCCTTGGCCTGGCTTGCCGTTGCTTCCTGCTGCTTGGCATAGGCCGGATCGAGTTTCGACTGGGCCATAGCCCCGGACATGCCGAACACTGCGGCGGCGCATAGCGCTGCCGTGCCGGCGATCTTGCGCATAAAGCTACTTGCTCCCATTTTCATTTCCTCCCGGTTTGCGTTTGGGAAAAACACCACTACCGGGAGGGAGTCTAGCGGGGCGACCGAGTCAAAATCCTTGACGCGGATCAAGGCAATGACAGCGTGCCATATCACCAGAGCCGAATATTAGAGCTTCGCCTCTACCCAGGTTTTCACGCTCGCCAGGGCCGCTGGCAGATGCGCGGGCTGGGTACCGCCCGCCTGTGCCATGTCGGGACGACCGCCACCCTTGCCGCCAATCTGCTGGGCGACGCTATTCACCAGTTCGCCAGCCTTGAGTTTGCCAGTCAGGTCGGACGTAACGCCGGCGATCAGCGCCACCTTGCCGTCGGCCACGGCTGCCAGCACGATCGCGGCGGATTTGAGCTTGTCCTTGAGCTTGTCCATCGTATCGCGCAGCGTCGGCACGTCGGCGCCTTCGAGCATTGCAGCCAGCACCTTGATGCCCTTGACGTCGAAGGCCTGCGCGGCGAGATCGTCGCCCTGAACGGACGAAAGCTTGCCCTTGAGGGCGGCGAGTTCGCGCTCCAGCTTGCGCACCTGATCGAGCACCGCTACCACCCGCGCCGGCGCATCCTTGGGCTGCACCTTGAGCGTTCCGGCCACGCCACCGAGCGCTGCCTCCATTTCCTGCATGTAGTGCAGCGCGTTGTCGCCCGTCACCGCTTCGACGCGGCGGATGCCGGCCGCCACGCCGCCTTCGGCGGAAATGCTGAACAGGCCGACGTCACCGGTACGCGCCACGTGCGTGCCGCCGCACAACTCGCGCGACGAGCCGATATCGAGCACGCGCACATTGTCGCCGTACTTTTCGCCGAACAGCATCATCGCCCCGGACTTCTGCGCCTCGGCGATGGGCATCACGCGGCAGACCGTGGCGGTGTTGGAGAGGATTTCAGCGTTGACAAGATTTTCGACCCTGCGGATTTCCGCGTCGGTCATCGGCGTGTTGTGCACGAAGTCGAAGCGCGTCTTGTCGGGATCGACCTGCGAGCCTTTCTGCTGTACGTGATCGCCCAGCACCTCGCGCAGCGCCTTGTGCAACAGATGGGTGGCCGAGTGGTTGCGCATGGTGCGCTGGCGCGCCAGCACATCCACCTTCGCGGTCACGCCGTTACCGACACTCAGGGCGCCGGTCTTCACCACGCCATGGTGGCCGAACACCGCGGCCTGAATCTTCTGCGTGTCCTCCACGGCGAAGATGCCATGCACCGAGTGCAACACGCCACGGTCGCCGACCTGCCCGCCGGATTCCGCATAGAACGGGGTGTTGTCGAGCACCACGACGCCCATCTCGCCTTCGACGAGTTCATTGACGGGCGCGCCATCCTTGTAGAGCGCCAGCACGTTGGCGGTGAATTCGAGGTTTTCGTAGCCGTGGAAGGCCGTCGGCGGGCCATCGTAGTCAAGAGCGGCAGCCATCCTGAACTTGCCCGCCGCGCGCGCCTGCTCCTTCTGGTGGGCCATCGCCTTGTCGAAAGCGGCGGCATCCACCGTCACGCCATGTTCGCGGCAGATGTCGGCGGTCAGGTCGAGCGGGAAGCCAAAGGTGTCGTGCAGCTTGAAGGCGGTGTCGCCGTTGAAAACTTTCACGCCCTCCTTCGCCATCGTCGCGAGGTCGGCCTCGACGATCGCCATGCCGTGCTCGATCGTGGCGAAGAAACGTTCCTCCTCAAGCTTGAGCATGTCCATCACCTTGCCCTGCGCCTGCGCCAGTTCGGGATAGGCGACACCCATTTCGGCGACGAGATCGGGCACCAGCTTGTGGAAGAACGGGGCCCGCACGCCGAGCTTCCAGCCGTGACGAATCGCGCGGCGGATGATACGGCGCAGGACGAAGCCGCGGCCCTCGTTGCCGGGGATTACGCCGTCGGCCAGCAGGAATGAACACGCGCGGATGTGGTCTGCCAGCACGCGCAACGACGGGCTCGCCGCATCGCTGCACCGCGTTTCGCGCGCAGCCGCATTGACGAGCGCCTGCATCAGGTCGACTTCGTAGTTGCTGTGTACATGCTGCAGCACCGCCGAGATGCGCTCGAGGCCCATGCCGGTATCGACCGAGGGCTTGGGCAGCGGATGCATCACGCCATGCTCGTCGCGGTTGAACTGCATGAACACGTTGTTCCAGATCTCGATATAGCGATCGCCGTCCTCGTCGGGCGAGCCGGGCGGGCCGCCGGGAATCTCCGGGCCGTGGTCGTAGAAGATTTCCGAGCAGGGGCCGCAGGGACCGGTATCGCCCATCATCCAGAAGTTGTCGGACATGTAGCGCGCGCCCTTGTTGTCGCCGATGCGGATGGCGCGCTCGGCGGGCACGCCGATTTCCTTGGTCCAGATGTCGTAGGCCTCATCGTCCTCGGCATAGACCGTCACCCAGAGCTTGTCGGCAGGCAGTTTATAGACCTCGGTCAGCAGTTCCCAGGCGTACTTGAGGGCATCGCGCTTGAAATAGTCGCCGAAGCTGAAGTTGCCGAGCATCTCGAAGAAGGTGTGATGACGCGCCGTATAGCCGACGTTCTCTAGGTCATTGTGCTTGCCGCCGGCGCGCACGCATTTCTGCGAAGTCGTTGCCCGGTTGTAGGGACGCTTGTCGAAGCCGAGAAACACATCCTTGAACTGGTTCATGCCCGCATTGGTAAATAGCAGCGTCGGGTCGTCGAAAGGCACCAGCGACGACGAGGGGACGATCTGGTGGCCCTTGGACTCGAAGAACTTGAGGAATTTTTCGCGGATCTCCGCACAACTCATTGCACTTTTCATGGCGAGGCTCGGACAGGCAGCTGAAAGCGCTTGATTCTACGCGATAAGCCCCATAAAAAAGCCCGCGGACCGCGGGCTTACGGGGGAACTGTTCCAGATCAGTAGCGCTGGCGATCGTGCTTCTGGCGATAGATGCGCTTGCTCTCGACATTCTGCGCGTGCTGGATGCGGGTGCGCTCGCGTGCAGTGACCACGCCATCCGATTTCGCACGGTTTTCGATGGCATCGACGCGGTCCTGACCACGTTCGAGACGGGCAGCTTCGCGCTGGGTCAACTGGCCGGAGGCGATGCCCTGGTCAATGCGCTGCTCCTGGTTCATCTGGCGCTGGTCGATGCCCGGTGTATAAGTCTGGGCGAAGGCGGGAAGAGTGATGGCTGAGGCAAGTACGGCGATGATCAGTTTGATTTTCATTCGGTCTCTCCTTTGTTGGCATGGGACATCCCATGGGCGCCATTAAGGCAAGGAGATGTAAGCAGGCAATCATCGATTTGCAAGCAATTGTTTCATCGAAACAGATCGGGCCGATCAGTGAAGATCGCCGCCGCGCCAAGGCCGAACAGACGCTCCGCCGTCGCCGCGTCATTCACCGTCCAGGCCGCCCAGGGGATGCCGGCGGCGCTGAGTTGGCCCGCGGCAGCGGCATCGACCTGTTGCGCGTCCAGATGTACGGCAACGGCGTTCAGGCGTTCCACCCGCGCCTGCCAGTCCGGCGGCAGTGCCTCGCACAGCAGGGCGAAGGCGGCCGTGGGCAATTCGTGCCGTCCCGCCAGCGCCGACTTTTCGCTGAACGAGGAAATCACGCCGTGGCCATTCCAGTTGCGCGCGAGCCAGCGCCCGACGACGCTGCCCGTCTCTTCCTCGTGACCGGCCGCCGGCTTGAGTTCGATGTTCATCCACAGGCCGAGGCGCTGGGATTCCCCGACCGCCTCGCCGAGCGTCGGCACGCGCGGGTCGCAGGCGCGGATCTGGTCGAGCGTGTGCGTGGCGACAAAACCGCGACAACGCGTCGTGCGGTCGAGTGTCTCGTCGTGCATCAATATCGGCACGCCATCGGCCGTCAGCATCACATCGAACTCGACCGCCCGGCAACCAAGCTGCTTCGTGGCGACCAGGCCGGCGATGGAGTTTTCCATCGCCAGATCGCCCCCGCAGCGGTGGGCGATGATGCGCGGATAGCGCATCACTTCTTCGCGACCGCGGCCTGGGCCGGGGCGAGCACCGGCGCCGCGCGCGTCACGGCCGCATCAAGCGCGGCCTTCGGTGGCTTCTGGTTGCCCCAGACGAACTCGATTTCCTCATTGAGGATGTTGCGGATGCGACTGCGGCCGAAGTCGGCATGCTTGGTGCGCGCGGCGTCGCGCTTTTGCATCGACAGGCGCGCCTCGGCCTGGGCCAGCAGTTTTGGATCACCACCGGAGTCGCGCAAAGCCTGCACGGCCGCCGGCGACATCGGCAGGAAACCGGTGGCACGCACCCAGTCGCGCTGCACTTCGGGCTTCATCAGGAAGGCGATGAAGCGCGCAATCACGGCCTGCTCGGGTCTCTTGTCCGCCGCCAGCACCCAGAGCGCGGCGCCGTCGGGGAGCACATGGCTCGGCCGCGCGCCATACACGTCATCGTAATGCGGCAGCACGGCGACCCCGAAGGGAATACCGGGCTGTTGCTTCGCCAGCCGCGCGTAGAGCGCCGATTCGCCGGTCAGCATCGCGCATTCGCCCTGGGCGAAACGATCATCGCCTTCGCGCCCCGGCCCGGAATAAATGAAGTAAAGACTCTTCTGCCAACTGGTCAGCAGCGCCATGTGCTTGACGTTGACGAGATTGTTGAGCGCCAACTGGTCCTGCTTGCCGTTCTTCACCACCAGCGGCTCGGCATGCTGGGCCGCAACGTTCTCGACGTGAACCCAGGCGAAGCGCGAGCTGGTTAGCGGACACTTCGCGCCACTGTCGCGCAGCTTGCCGGCGGCCTCCTGCACCTCCCACCAGGTTTTCGGCGGTACCTCCGGATCGAGTCCGGCTTGGGTAAAGGCCGCCTTGTTGTAGAACAGCACGGGCAGCGACAAAGCCAGCGGCAGTGCCTGCATCCTGCCGGCGATGTCGTCCACGGCATCGAACATCTGCGGATAGAAATGCTTCAGATCGAACTGCTGCTTCCCGGCCGCCATCACCTGATGCAGCGGGCGGAAACGCGGCCGCGAGTCGAACATCTCCATGGCGTCGTCCTGGTCGAACAGGGCCAGATGCGGCAGGTGCGCCTTGTCGGTGATGCCATGCACGTCTTCGAGGCGTACCCGCCCGTTCGCGGACTTGAGCTTCGCCTCCTCGTCGTTGAAGCGCAGTATCAGCGTGGCGAGCGCATTGACGGACGCCCCGGACAGGGCATGCCGCAGCACGATGTCCAGCGGCGCCGGCGGCGTGGCAGGCGGCTTGGGTGCGGCGAACGCGGAGGCAGAGATGGCAAGACAGGCGCAGAGGGCAAGTTTCGTCAATGAACGCTTCATCGGTCGGTTCTTGTCGGTTTGGGAAGGCCGCAGTGTAAACGACCACAAACGACATTAGGGCGGGCTTCCTGCCGTCTATTCCACTTTCAAGTCGGCCGGGCTTTTGCCGTAAACTGCCGTCGATACGATACTTTTTGTCGGCCATGCGCAAATCGCTTCCCACTGCCCTGCTCGTTCCCGTCTGCTGCCTGCTGCTGGCCGGCTGCGAGCAATTGGGCATTGAAGATCCCGCCAAGATCGAAGCGGCGCGGGAAGCCGAAGGGCGCGCGGTCGGCGGCGCCTGCCGGCATAGCGGCCGCGCCCTCGAAGACTGCTACAAGCTCAACGCCAAGGCTTCGAAGGCAGCCATCTACGCCGGCTGGCGCGACATGGATGCCTACATGCGCGAGAACAACATCCCCGTCGCGCCCAGTGGCAACGCTCCGGCCAGGAAGGCGCCCGATGCCGCGCCGGGCGCGACGCCGAGTTCGGCCGAACCACCGGAACAGGCGCCAACCGCGGCACCAGGCCGCAAGTCGTCCTAACGGTTTTCTGCCGTAGAATCCACCCGCGTCCTGCCGGTTGGACGTATTCCCTGGCATTTATTCTTTCGTACCCTGCCTGCCTGAGCCGGCCGATCTCCGCGATCATTTCCCGGGGTGAATGGGCACGCGATGCCACATATACCGGAGCTAAACAGTGAAATTCACCGACCTCGGGCTGGCGCCCGAAATCCTCAGGGCCGTGCATGACGCCGGCTACACCGAACCCACCCCGATCCAGGCGCAGGCCATTCCCATCGTCCTGGCCGGCCAGGATGTCATGGGCGGCGCCCAGACCGGCACGGGCAAGACCGCGGGCTTCACCCTGCCGCTGCTGCACAAGCTTTCCCGCCACGCCAACAGCTCGCCCTCGCCCGCGCGCCATCCGGTGCGCGCACTGATCCTCACCCCGACGCGCGAACTGGCAATGCAGGTCGAGGAATCGGTCAAGACCTACAGCAAGCACCTCGCGCTGCGCTCCGTGTGCATCTATGGCGGCGTCGACATGCGTGCGCAGATCGCCGAACTGAAGGAAGGCCGCGAGATCGTCGTCGCCACACCGGGCCGGTTGCTCGACCACGTCGAGCAGAAAACCGTGAGCTTCAACTTCGTCGAATTCCTCGTCCTCGACGAAGCTGACCGCATGCTCGACATGGGCTTCATCCCCGACATCAAGCGCATCCTCAAGCTGCTGCCGACGACGCGCCAGAGCCTGCTGTTCTCCGCCACCTTCTCGGACGAGATCAAGAAGCTGGCCGACGCGATGCTCAAGGCGCCGCAGCTGATCGAGGTTGCGCGCCGCAACCAGGTGTCGGAAACCATCACCCACCGCGTGCACCCGGTGTCCGCCGACCGCAAGCGCTACCTGCTCAAGCAGATGCTCGAGGATCCATCGATGACGCAGGTGCTGGTGTTCGTCGGCACCAAGTTCGGCACCTCGCGGCTGGCCACCTGGCTCGAGCGCGAAGGCATTAACGCCACCGCGATCCACGGCGACAAGAGCCAGCAGGACCGCACCAAGGCGCTCGAAGCCTTCAAGTCGGGCGCGGCGCGCGTGCTGGTCGCCACCGACGTCGCCGCGCGCGGCCTCGACATCGACGACTTGCCGCATGTCATCAACTACGAACTGCCGCGTGTCGCCGAGGATTACGTGCATCGCATCGGCCGCACCGGCCGCGCCGGCAAGAAGGGCGAAGCCACCTCGCTGGTCGCGCCCGAGGAAAAGCCGCGCCTCGTCGAGATCGAAAAGCTGACCAAGTTCAAGATCGAGCAGGTCGTCGTGCCCGGCTTCGAACCGGGTTCCACCGCGCCGCCTGAAGAACGCGAGCGGGGGGAGCAGGGTGAACGCAGGGGCCGCGGCGGTCACGGTCATCGGCACGAACCGCGCACCGGTCGCGGGCCGAAATCCCCGATCGACCACCTCCCCGCACCAGCCGCCCATCTGCCGCGCGTGCCCAAGCAGCCGCTGATCGCTGCCGACGGTTTCGACTTCTCGAAGCCCTACTCGCCGAAGGAAAACACCAGCGAGACCAAGCCCGCCGAAAAACCTGCCAGCGAAAAGTCGGCGCTGGCTGGACGGCACCCGCTGCGCCCAATGCGTCCGGTGGCCGCCCTGCTCGGCGGCCTCGGTGGTACGGCCAAGAAATAACCCGCCAACGCCATGGAAACCGCATGGCAACTCGAATTGCGGCCGGCTGGCGCGAGTGAAACGACTCTCGTCCTCGGCGGCCGCTGGAGCATGGCCGCCGGCCTACCCTCACCCGCGGCCCTCCTCGATCGGCTGAGCCCCGGCACCCACCGCCTGGGCTTCGACGCCGTCAATCTGGCCGACTGGGACAGCGGCCTGCCGACCTTGGTCGCCGGCCTGCAGAAACTCTGCGCCACCCGCGGCATCGACCTCGACACCGGCGGCCTGCCGGCGGGGGTGCAGCGCCTGCTGGCGCTGGCGCAGGCCGTCCCCGAGCAGACCGTTGCCGGCCGTTCCGGCAGCGCGGCCGGCATCTGCACGCGGGTCGGTGCCGCCGTGATCGAATTCGGACGCGACCTGCCGGCCATGCTTGCCTTCCTGGGCGAGGTGACCCTGGCCTTCGGCCGCCTGTGCGTCGGCCGCGCGCGCTTCCGCCTGCGCGACCTCTGGCTGGAGATCGAGGAGGTCGGGCCGCGCGCGCTGCCGATCGTGTCGGTGATCAGCTTCCTCGTCGGCCTGATCCTCGCCTATCTCGGTGCCGACCAGCTGAAGCTCGTCGGCGCACAGATCTTCATCGCCGACCTGGTGGCGATCGGCATGGTGCGCGAGGTCGGCGCGCTGATGACCGGCATCATCATCGCCGGCCGCACCGGCGCCGCCTTCGCCGCCCAGCTCGGCACCATGCAGGTGAACGAGGAGATAGACGCCTTCAGGACGCTGGGCATCCGCGCCGTCGACTTCCTGGTGCTGCCGCGCATGCTCGCGCTGATGCTGATGGTGCCGCTGCTCACGCTCTATTCCGGCTTCATCGGCATGCTCGCCGGCCTGCTGGTGGCCGTGACGATCTTCGACATCGGCATGTTCGAGTACTACACCGAAACGCTGCGCGCGCTGACCCTGACGCACTTCTTGGTCGGCCTGTCGAAGGGCAGCGTCTATGGCGCGATGATCGCCTTCGCCGGCTGCCTGCGCGGCATGCAGTGCGGGCGTAGCGCCGCAGCGGTCGGCCATGCCGCCACCTCGGCGGTGGTCACCGCGATCCTGCTGATCACCATCGCCGCCTCGGTGATGACTATCGTCTACTACCAACTCGGCATATGAGCGGCACCCCCCATATCGAAGTCAGCGGGCTGGCGGTCGGCTACGGGGACTACGTCGTGCAGCGCGGCCTCGACTTCACCGTCCATCAGGGCGACATCTTCGTCGTGATGGGCGGCAACGGCTGCGGCAAGACCACGCTGATGCGCGCGCTGGTCGGCCTGCAGGCGCCGCTGGCCGGCACGGTGCGCTACGGCGGCGAGGATTTCTGGAATGCGCCGGAAGGACGGCGCCAGCGCCTCCAGCGCCGGCTCGGCATCCTGTTCCAAGGCGGCGCGCTGTGGAGCTCGCTGACGCTGGCCGAGAACGTCGCACTGCCGCTCTCCGAATACACGAGCCTGTCGAAGACGCAAGTCGACGCAGTCGTCGCCTTCAAGCTGGCCCTGGTCGGACTGTCAGGCTTCGAGGAGTTTTATCCCTCCCAGCTCTCCGGCGGCATGAAGAAGCGCGCCGGGCTGGCGCGGGCGATGGCGCTCGATCCGGACATCCTGGTGATCGACGAACCCTCCTCCGGCCTCGACCCGCTGACGGCGCGCCGGCTCGACGAACTGATCGTCGAATTGCGCGACAGCCTCGGCACGACGGTGGTCGTGGTGACGCACGACCTCGCCAGCATCCTCGCGATCGGCGACAATTCGGTCTATCTCGATGCCGACACCCACACCATGATCGCCACCGGACACCCGCGCGAGGCGCTGCAGAATGGCAACGCCAAGGTCCGCCACTTCCTGACGCGGGGCAACCCGACATGAGCCGCCAGGCCGACCCGACCCTGATCGGTGCCTTCGTGCTCGGTGCGCTGGCGCTCGCCGTGGCCGCCACGCTGCTGCTCGCCGGCGGCGGCTGGTTCGGCGCGAAGGGCCAGCACATCCTCTACTTCGAGGGCGCGGCGCAGGGCCTGCAGGTCGGCGCGCCGGTGATGTTCCTCGGCGTCAAGGTCGGCACCGTCAAGCAGATCCAGCTGGGCCTCGACAATCATGACGGCAGGGAACAGCATTTCGTCGTGCCGGTGACCGTCGAGGTACTGCCGCATGTGGTGCGCACGCGCGGCGGCGAGCAGGTCGACCTGCGCGACCGCGCGACGGTGCGCCGGCTGGTCGAGCGCGGCCTGCGCGCGCGGCTGCGCATGCAAAGCCTGCTCACCGGCCAGCTCTACGTCGACCTCGACTTCCATCCCGACAAGCCGGCGCACTTCATCTCCCTCGATGCCGGCGCGAGCGAGATCCCGACCATCCGTACCACCGTGCAGGAACTGACCGCCCGGCTCGAGGCCTTCCCGATCGAGAAGTTCCTCGAAAACCTCTCCGCCATCAGTGCCGCGGCCAATGCGCTGCTGTCGGCGCAGGGCACGCAGGAACTGCCGCGCCGCCTGCAATCCACGCTGCGCCATCTCGACGGTCTGGCGACGCGCCTCGACACCCAGGCCGGCCCGGTTCTCGACGACACGCGCAAGGCGCTGCAGGCGGCCCAGGCGGCGCTCGCCCGGCTGGAGACGGCGGCCGACCGCCTTGCCGCACTTGCCGAGCCGGGTTCCGATGCACTACGCAGCATGGCACGTGCCGGCGACGAACTGGCACAGGCCGCGGCAGCCCTGCGTGCGGTCGCGGCGCAGGAATCGCCGACCGTGCAGCAGGCCCATGCCGCGCTCAGGGAAATCACGCGCGCCGCCGACGCGCTGCGCAAGCTGGCTGAAACCCTCGAGGAACAGCCCGACGCCATCTATCGGGGCAAACGCCCGAAATAACAGGAGGACGCAAAATGAAACTTGTACGTTATGGCCCCAAAGGGCGCGAGAAACCCGGCCTCATCGACGCGCAGGGCAAGCTGCGCGACCTGTCCGCGCACTGCGCCACCATCGGCTGGAGCGAGCTGTCGCCGGCCGGCCTTAAGCGCCTGCGCCAGATCGATCCCGCCACGCTGCCGCTCGTCAAAGGCAAACCGCGGCTCGGCGTGCCCTTCACCGGCATCAGCAAGATCATCGGCGTCGGCCTCAACTACCGCCTGCACGCGCTGGAAACCGGCGCGGCGATCCCGACCGAGCCGGTATTGTTCATGAAGGCCACCACCGCGATCAACGGGCCGTTCGACGACATCGTGCTGCCGCGCGGCTCGGTCAACACCGACTGGGAGGCCGAGCTCGGCCTCGTCATCGGCAAGCAGGCGCGCTACGTAGATGAAAGCAAGGCGCTCGGCCATCTTGCCGGCTACGTCACCTTCCACGACGTGTCCGAGCGCGACTTCCAGAAGAACCGCGGCGGCAGCTGGGACAAGGGCAAGGGCTGCGATACCTTCGCGCCGATCGGCCCCTGGCTCGTCACTCGCGACGAAGTGAAAGATCCGCAGGCCCTGCGCGTCTGGAGCGAGGTGAATGGCGAGAGACGGCAGGACAGCAACACGGCCGACATGATCTTTCCGGTCGCGTTCCTGATCAGTTACATCTCGCAATTCATGACGCTCAACCCCGGTGACGTGATCTGCACCGGCACACCCAGCGGCGTCGGCATGGGTATGCAGCCGCCGCAGTTTCTCAAGGCCGGCGACACGGTCAGGCTGGGTGTCGAGGGACTTGGCGAGCAGTGCCAGAAGGTCGCGGCCAACTGAGCGGCTGATCCGCGCATGACGCACGCGGTGCATGCGACGCTGACCGGGCATCCCGACAATCCGCAAGGATTGAATCAGCGCATCGGCGTCACTTTGCTGCAAAAACCCGACGGCTGTCTGACGTTCGCCTATTCGATCCACGGGCCGGGCAGTTTCATGCGCATTCCGAGTGAGGACAATCCTGCACCGGCGGACGCACTCTGGCGCACCACCTGCTGCGAGCTATTCGTCAGCAACTCAGATGGAAGCGGCTATCGCGAGTTCAATTTCTCGCCCTCGGGGCAATGGGCCGCCTACGACTTCATTGCCTATCGCGAACGTGTGGCAGCGCACGTCCAGATACCAGCGCCCACGATCTGGTCAGGCTACTATGCCAACCGGCTGCAGCTCGATGCCACACTGCCCGCTGCCGCACTGCCTGCCGGAGAAATCCTGACATGCGCCCTTGCCGTAGTGGTTGAAGCCCATGATGGCCGACTCGGCTACTGGGCGCTGGCCCATCCACCCGGCCAGCCCGATTTCCACCATCGCAGCGGCTTTACTTTGTGTCTCGACAGGACGGGAATGCACGCATGAAATTCGGCATCGACAGATTGCTTGAAGACCCCGGCCTGCGCAAGCCGCTGATCGGTCGCCGCATCGCCCTGCTCGCGCACCCGGCTTCGACCACACGCGACCTGACACACAGCCTCGACGCGCTGGCCATGCTGCCCGACATCCGGCTCGCTGCCGCCTTCGGGCCGCAACATGGCCTGCGCGGCGACAAGCAGGACAACATGGTCGAGTCCCCCGACTTCACCGACCCGCTGCACAAGATCCCGGTCTTCAGCCTCTATGGCGAGGTGCGGCGGCCGACCGACGCGATGATGGACAGCTTCGACGTGTTGCTCGTCGACCTGCAGGATCTCGGCTGCCGCATCTACACTTTCATCACCACACTGCGCTACGTGCTCGAAGCGGCGGCACGGCACAAGAAAGCAGTCTGGGTGCTCGACCGCCCCAATCCCGTCGGCCGGCCGGTCGAAGGCACGCTGTTGCAGCCAGGCTGGGAAAGCTTCGTGGGTGCCGGCCCCCTGCCGATGCGCCACGGCCTGACGCTGGGCGAACTGGCGCGCTGGTTCGTCGCCATGCTCAAGCTCGACGTCGAATGCGAGGTCATCCGCATGGAAGGCTGGGCGCCGGATGCGGCGCCCGGTTACGGTTGGCCGCTCGGCGAGCGCGAGTGGATCAACCCGAGTCCGAACGCGCCCAACCTCTCGATGGCACGCTGCTACGCCGGCACGGTGATGCTCGAAGGCACGACGCTGTCCGAGGGACGCGGCACAACGCGGCCGCTCGAACTCTTCGGCGCGCCCGACCTCGACGCCGCCGCCCTGCTCAAGGAGATGCAATCTCTCGCTCCGCACTGGCTCGCCGGCTGCAAGCTGCGTCCCTGCTGGTTCGAACCAACCTTCCATAAACATGCCGGCCAACTCTGCCAGGGCGTCCAGATCCACGTCGAAACCCTTGATCACTACGACCACACCGCCTTCAAGCCCTGGCGACTGATGGCGCTGGCCTTCAAGGCACTGCGCCGCATGCAGCCCGACTATCCGCTCTGGCGTGATTTCCCCTACGAATACGAGCACGACCGCCTCGCCATCGACCTGATCAACGGCAGCCCGTTATTGCGCGAGTGGGTCGACGACCCCGCCGCCACGCCGGCCGATCTGGACGCACTCGCACGTCGTGACGAACAATACTGGCTGTCGCAAAGTTTCATATGCGGACTGTATTGATTGGCTTTAGAATGAATTCGTCACTAACGTCGCGCACAAGCAGACATGAGCGAAGCGGCCGGCCGGCAGGTTCTCGAAGCGGTATTTCGTGTTGCCCTGAGTGCTCCTCCCCGGACACTCGAGGTCAACGGAGACATTGACGGTCTGCTCGGTTTTTCGGCCGATGACTTCCTGAGCGGCCGGGTCGCGCTGCGCGAGCGCATTCATGCCGACGACCAGGATATTGCCGACAGCCTGTTCGGACCCTCTCCAACAAACGCCAATGGCCAGTTCAATCTGCGGCTCAGGCAGGCCAACGGGCGTATCCGCTGCATCAAGGCGCTGTACGCAAAATCCGTAGCAGAGGGTGTGACCGTCCTCGAATTGCGCCTGCAGGACGCCAAAAGCCTGCCGCGCACGCTGAGCGATGCCGCCCTGACGGCGAACTTCCGGGCGATGATGGAGAACACCAACGACTTCATCTACTTCAAGGATCGCAACCACGTGTTCACCGGGGCCAGCCAGACGCTGGTCAGCATCACCGATCCCTCGGAGCACTGGACCGACCTGCTGGGCCAGACCGACTACGACGTATTCCCGGAAGAGTTCGCCGATGTCTACTACCGGCTGGAAAAACAAATCTTCAGCGGGCTGTCGATCGCGCACGAAATACAGGGTTTCCAGTCCAAGACTGGCAAGCGCGGCTGGGTGGATAACCGCAAATATCCGATCCGCGACGAGCAGGGAGAAATCATCGGACTGTTCGGCATCGCGCGCGACATCACCGCCCAGCGCCGGCTCGAAGCCGCGTTGCTGGCGATCGCGAACTTCGTGTCGCAGGATCATGGCGAGCGCTGTTTCGACGCATTGACCGAGTTTGCCAGCCACCAGTTCGAAGTCGACTACGTCCATCTCGCCCTCATCGAACCTGACCGCAAGAGCGTGCGCGTCGTCGCCGGCACGCTCGATGGCAAGCGCATCGAACCCGGCTATGTCTATGAGCTGCCCGGCACCCCATGCGAGAACGTGCTGAATCACGCACACAAGTGCTACAGCGATCATGTGCAGCAGCTGTTCCCCCGCGACCACGATCTCGTCGAACTCAAGGCCGAAGGCTATATCGGCGAACCGATCCTCGACAGCACTGGCGAGGTGCTCGGCCTGATCGTGCTCGTCAGCCGCCGGTCGCTGCCCGACTCGCAGGACATCGCTGCCGGCCTGCGCATCCTCGCCGCGCGCGCCGGCGCCTACCTCACCCAACGTCAGGGCCGGGCGATACTCGAGCATAGCGAGCAGCGTTTCCGTTCCCTGTTCGAAAATACGCCAGGCATCGCTGTTCAGGGTTATGACGCCACGCGGCGTGTGATCTTCTGGAACCAGGCCAGCGAAGTCCTGTATGGCTACACCTGCGAAGAGGCGCTCGACCGCCAGCTCGAAGACCTGATCATTCCGGACGCGATGCGTCAGCCTGTCATCGATGCCGTCAGCGCATGGGTCGCGGGTGGCCCGGCCATTCCGGCCGCCGAACTCGTCCTGCGCCACAAGAATGGCGCGCCGGTGCCGGTGTATTCCAGCCATGTCATGCAGATCGGCCCCGACGGCCCGGAGATGTATTGCATCGACATCAGCCTTGCCGAACGCAAGGATGCGGAAACGAAACTGCGACTCAGCGAGGAAAGGCTGCGACTGGCCCTGAGCGCCGCGCGCCAGGCCTGGTTCGACGCCAACGTGCAAACCGGGGAAGTGCAGGTTGGCCAGGAATATCCGCGCCTGCTGGGCTACGAGCCGGAAGCGTTCCATACCACGGTGGCCAACTGGATGGAGCACATTCACCCCGAGGATCTGCCGCGGCTCAAGGCTGCCTTCCAGTCGGTGGTGCAGACCGGCGGACCGGCGACGATGGAATACCGGCGGCAGACGAAATCGGGCGAATGGAAATGGTTGCAATCGACGGGTGAAATCGTCGAGCGGGATGCCGACGGCAAGGCGACGCGCATGACCGGCATCCATCGGGACATTACCGACCGCAAAGATGCGGAATCGCTGGCGACACGCTTTGGCCGCATCATCGATCACTCGCTCAACGAGATCTACATCTTCGATGCCACCACACTGATGTTCATCGGCGTCAACCGTGGCGCCTGCCTGAATCTCGGCTACAACATCAAGGAGATGCGTGAGCTCACGCCTACTGACATCGTCCCAGACATGTCAGCCGAAGGTTTTGCGGAAATAACTCAACCCCTGCGCGACGGCGTTCGGGAGTCCATGAAGTTCGAGACGCGACACCAGCGCAAGAACGGCAGCCTCTACGATGTCGAAGTCAATTTGCAGTTCATGCCGGACGAGACGCCACCGGTCTTTGTCGCCATCATCCAGGACATCACCCAACGCAAACGCACCGAGGTGGAACTGGCGCAATACCGCAACAACCTCGAAGCGCAGGTGATGGCGCGTACGGTCGAACTCGTCGAGGCCAAGGTCAACGCCGAGGCGGCCAACCGCGCCAAGAGCGCTTTCCTCGCCAACATGTCGCACGAATTGCGCACGCCGATGAATGCCATCATGGGCATGTCGTCGCTGGCGCTGCGCCGCGCGATGGACCCGAAGCTGCGCGACCAGATCGGCAAGATCGACCAGGCCTCGAAACACCTGTTGGCCGTCATCAACGACATCCTCGACATCTCGAAGATCGAGGCCGACCGCATGGCGCTGGAGCAGGCCGACTTCCAGCTCGGCACCGTGCTGGAAAACCTCGCCAATCTGGCCGGCCATCGCGCCAGCGACAAGGGTCTGAAATTCGTCATCGACCTGCCGCCCGGACTCGCCCGCCTGAACCTCATCGGCGACCCGCTGCGCCTCGGCCAGATCCTGCTCAATCTGGCTGGCAATGCCATCAAGTTCACCCAGGCGGGCAGCGTCATCGTGCGCGTGCAGCGCGATGACAACATCACCGACGCGGCCTTGTTGCGCTTCGAAGTGGCCGACACGGGCATCGGCATCACGCCGGAAGCGCAGGCGCGCTTGTTCACTGCCTTCGAGCAGGCCGACAACTCGATGACGCGCAGCTACGGCGGTACCGGCCTCGGGCTGGCGATCAGCAAGCGCCTCGTGCACCTGATGGGCGGCGAGATCGACGTGCGCAGCGATCCGGACCACGGCAGCACCTTCTGGTTCACCGTCCGCCTGCCGCTGGGCGTCCATGCCGTCCCGCCAGAGCCGACTTTCGACACGGACGAGGTCGAGCAGCAGATCCGCCTGCGCTTCCCCGGCGCGCGCATCCTGCTGGCCGAGGACGAGCCGATCAATCGCGAAGTCTCGCTGTGCCTGCTCGATGCCGTCGGGCTGAAGGTGGACGTCGCATTGGATGGCAACGAAGCGCTCGATCTCGCCCGGCGGAATCGCTACGCGCTGATCCTGATGGACATGCAGATGCCGAACCTGAACGGCGTCAATGCCACGCGGGCCATTCGCAACATGGGCGCCGACTCGCTCAATCACGCCACGCCAATCCTGGCGATGACCGCGAACGCCTTCGACGAAGACCGGCAGGTCTGCCTTGCCGCCGGCATGAACGACCACCTGCCCAAGCCGGTCGACCCGCAGGTGCTCTTCGAGACCCTGCTCAAGTGGTTGGAGAAACCGCAGGGCTGAAACAGGGGTGCGGGAGATTTCGCACGCCGTCGCCGCGACCGGCACCAAACGCGCCATGTGCTATGGTGAAAGCTGGTTATCGAGGGTAAGCCATGAAACGTTTGCTGATCCTGATCTGCGCCCTGTTGCTGCCCGCCGTTGCCGCCGCCGCGACGGTGAAGGTAGCGGAAATCCGCGGTGGCATCAGCCCTGCGAGCGCCGCTTATTTCCTGCGCGCCCTGGATGACGCGCAACGTGCCCGGGCCGACCTGCTGGTGCTCAGGCTCGACACGCCGGGTGGGCTGGATGCGGCGATGCGCGAGATGATCCAGGGCCTGCTCGCTTCCCCGGTGCCGGTGGCGACCTGGGTGGCGCCGGCCGGCGCACGTGCCGCCAGCGCCGGCACCTACCTGCTCTACGCCAGCCACGTCGCCGCCATGGCGCCGGGCACGAATCTCGGCGCAGCCACCCCGGTGGCCATCGGCATCGGCGGCGAGCCGCCCGGCGCCAAATCGCCGGAGGACAAGGCAGCGCCTCCCAGGTCCGGCGCGATGGAAAAGAAGGCGGTGCACGATGCCGCCGCCTACATCCGCGGGCTGGCGCAACTGCGCGGGCGCAATGCGGAATGGGCCGAGCGCGCCGTGCGCGAGGCCGAAAGCCTCACCGCCGAGGAAGCACACGCCCAGGGCGTCATCGACTTTGTCGCCGCCGACCTCGACGAGCTGCTACGCCAGGCCGACGGGCGCACGGTCAAGCTTGCCGTCGGCGAGACGACGCTGGCGCTGGCGGGCGCCGCCATCGTCGCCGTCGGCCCCAACTGGCAGGAACGCCTGCTCATGGCCGTGGCCAACCCCAACGTCGCACTGATCCTGATGATGCTCGGCATCTACGGCCTGCTGTTCGAGTTCTACACGCCGGGCTTCGGCGTCGCCGGCATCGTCGGCGCGATCTGCCTGCTGGTCGGCCTCTATGCGCTCGCCATGCTGCCGATCAACGCCGTGGGGGCGCTGCTGATCCTGCTCGGCATCGCGCTGATGGTGACGGAAGCCTTCATGCCGAGCTTTGGCGCCTTCGGCATCGGCGGCGTGGTGGCCTTCGTCGCCGGCACGCTGATGCTCGTGGACGGCGATACGCCGGGGATGGAAATTTCGCTCGCCTTCGTCGTGCCGCTGGCGGCGACGAGCGCGCTGCTGCTGGGCGGCGTCGGCGCCTTCGCACTGCGCTCGCGCAGACGCCCGGTGGTCGCCGGTGCCGAGGCGATGGTCGGGGAAAGCGTCGTGGCGCTGGAAAACATCGCCGCGGAAGGCTGGGTATGGGCGCACGGCGAACGCTGGCACGCGCGGAGCGCCGCGCCGATGGCCCAAGGGGCACGAGCGCGCATCCGCGCGGTCGACGGCTTGACCCTCATCGTGGAAACGGAAGACAAAGGAGACGCATCATGATCGACGAATTCGGCTGGGGCGGCGCATTGCTGCTGCTCGTCGCGCTGGCCGTCGCCAGCATCCGCATCCTGCGCGAATACGAACGCGGGGTGGTGTTCATGCTCGGCCGCTTCTGGAAGGTGAAGGGGCCGGGCATCGTCATCGTCGTGCCCGGCATCCAGCAGATGGTGCGCGTGGACCTGCGCCTCGTGGTGATGGACGTGCCGAGCCAGGACGTGATCTCGCGCGACAACGTCTCGGTGAAGGTGAACGCCGTGGTGTATTTCCGCGTCGTCGATTCGCAAAAGGCGATCATCCAGGTCGAGAACTATCTGGAGGCGACCTCGCAACTGGCGCAGACCACGCTGCGCTCGGTGCTCGGCAAGCACGAGCTGGACGACATGCTCGCCGAGCGCGAGCGGCTCAACGTCGACATCCAGCAGATCCTCGACGCGCAGACCGACTCCTGGGGCATCAAGGTCGCCAACGTCGAGATCAAGCATGTGGACATCGACGAATCGATGGTGCGCGCCATCGCTCGCCAGGCCGAGGCCGAGCGCGAACGACGCGCCAAGGTGATCCACGCCGAAGGCGAGCAGCAGGCCTCGGAAAAACTGCTGGAAGCCGCCAAGGTGCTGTCGCAGTTGCCGCAGGCGATGCAGCTACGCTACCTGCAGACGCTCACTACCATCGCCGGGGACAAAACCTCCACCATCGTCTTCCCGATGCCGGTGGATCTCGGCGAGGCGCTGGCGAAGCTGGCCGGCGGCAAGCGCGCCGAGCCGTAGCTGCCGTCCCGCCAGCGCCGAATTTCGCCTTACTCCCCGGCGGCGTCGTACTGCCGGCGCAGGCGTTCCAGTCCCTGCCGGTAGGCTTCGGCGTCGCCGTAGTCAAAGAACTGCGGATAACGCTCGTGCGTCGCGCGCATGCGGCGCGCGTGCTTGATCGGGCACCAGTATTGCTCGGTGCGCGCCGCCACCTCGCGCGCGTAGGCGGCCACACCGTTGCCGTAGGAACAATAGAAGCAGTTGAACTTCTCGATCAGGTTCAGGTAGGGCAAGTCCTCGCGATCGAAGACGAGGTACTCGGCACGCTTCACCCTGGGAATGCGATAGATCGGGAAGCAGATCGCCTGATAAATGCTGACGAACAGGTCAAGCAGAATGAAGGGAATGAAGCCGGGATAGACAATGGGCGCGGTCAGCACCACCGAGAGGCGCGAACGACGCAGGAAGCGCAGCAGCCCGACCTTGTAACGCCGTTGTTCGCCGAGGAATTCCTCGGCCAGTTCGCGGCGCTTGCGCTCGAATTCTTCGCGCCGCTTGCGGTATTCCTCCTCGATTTCGTCCTGCAGCGTGCGCATGCGCGCCAGCAGTTCCTCGATGTGCTCTCTCATGATCGGCTTTCGGTCGTCGGATTTCGAGGACACTTTACCGCGCGCAGATGGGGAGCATCCATGTCGATTTCAAGGTCTTGAAGTTTTATCCGGCAGCGCCATATCGGCGACATGGGGTGACAGGCACCCGCGCCAGCCAAAGGAGATATTCATGTACTACCGGACTTTCTTTCCCCGCGACATATTTGCGGAAATGGAACGCCTGCAGCGCGATATGCAGCAGGCCTACGACCCGAGCATCCGCGGCGGTCTGCGCGGGGGCTTCCCGGCGATGAACGTCGGCAGCACACCGAAGTCAGTTGAGATTTACGCCTTCGCGCCGGGCGTCGATCCGGCCAGTGTCGACGTGCAGATCGAAAAGGGCGTGCTCACCGTCGCCGGCGATCGCACGCTGCCCGCGCTGCCCGAGAAGGCCACGCTGCACATCGACGAGCGCTTCTCCGGCCGCTTCCGCCGCGTCGTCACGCTGCCCGATGACATCGATCCGAACAGCGCCAGCGCCAAGTATCGCGACGGCGTATTGCACATCAGCATCGCGCGCAAGGAAACCGCCGTGCCGCGCCGCATCAGCATCCAGTAAGGAGCCAACCATGAGCAACAACGTCGAGAAAACCTCTGCCGAAGCCACCCGCCCCGAAGCCGGGCAAGCTGGGCTTTTCCCGCCGGTCAATGTCGTCGAGGACGCCAACGGCATCACGCTGTTCGCCGACCTGCCCGGTGTCCCGAAGGACAAGCTGGGCCTGCAAGTCGAAGCCGACACGCTGACGATCGAGGGCGAAGTGAGCTTCGCGATGCCGGAAGGCATGGAATCGATCCATGCCGAGGTGAGCCTGCCGCGCTACCGCCGCGTGTTCACGCTGTCGAAAGAACTGGACACAGAGAAGGTCGCCGCCGAGTTCGTCAACGGCGTGCTGACGTTGCGCATTCCCAAGGCCGCGCACGCCCAGCCGCGCAAGATCGAAATCCGGGTCGATTGATGTCGGCATGCGGCGAGACAGGTGCCGTCTCGCCACAGCCGACTTTCGTTCAGCCCTTGAGCGCCGCGAGCACCTCGTCGAGCATCTTCTTGGCGTCGCCGAACAGCATGCGGTTGTTGTCCTTGTAGAAGAGCGGATTGTCGACGCCCGCGTAGCCCGAGGCCATCGAGCGCTTCATGACGATCGAGGTTTTCGCCTTCCAGACCTGCAGCACCGGCATGCCGGCGATCGGGCTGGCCGGATCGTCCTCGGCGGCCGGATTGACGATGTCGTTGGCGCCGATCACCATCGCCACGTCGGTGTCGGGGAAGTCGTCGTTGAGCTCGTCCATTTCCAGCACGATGTCGTAGGGCACCTTGGCCTCGGCCAGCAGCACGTTCATGTGGCCGGGCATGCGGCCCGCCACCGGATGGATGCCGAAGCGCACATTGACGCCCTTGCCGCGCAGCAGCGTGGTGATTTCATAGACGGTGTGCTGCGCCTGCGCGACCGCCATGCCGTAGCCGGGCACGATGATGACGTTCTTGGATTCCTTGAGCAGCTCGGCGGTCTCCTGCGCCGACACCGCCGTCACCTCGCCGGCGGGCTGCGCGCCGGCGGCGGCGGGCTTGGCGCCCTCGCCCGTGCCGAAGCCGCCCGCGATCACGCTGATGAAGTTGCGGTTCATCGCGCGGCACATGATGTACGACAGGATCGCGCCCGAGGAGCCGACCAGCGCGCCGGTGACGATCAAGAGGTCATTCGACAGCATGAAGCCAGTCGCCGCCGCCGCCCAGCCCGAGTAGCTGTTGAGCATCGAGACGACCACCGGCATGTCGGCGCCGCCGATGGCCATCACCATATGCACGCCAAACAGCAGGGCGATCACGGTCATCACGATCAGCGGGAGCATGCCCGTGGCGATGTCGGGGGCCAGGACGAATTCGCGGCCGTACCAGATCACGACCAGCAGGCCGACGAGATTGAGCCAGTGGCGGCCCGGGATCAGCATCGGCTTGCCGCCGATCTTGCCCGAGAGTTTTCCGAAGGCGATCACCGAACCGGAGAAGGTCACCGCGCCGATGAGGATGCCGATATAGATTTCCACTTCGTGGATGGTCTTCTCGACGCCGGTATACGCGATCGAAGTGTCGATGTAGCTGGCGAAGCCGACCAGGCAGGCGGCAAGGCCGACCAGGCTGTGCATCAGGGCGACGAGTTCCGGCATCTGCGTCATCTTGACGACGCGCGCGGCATACAAGCCGATGCTGGCGCCGACCGCCATGGCGCCGGCGATCCACGGCAGGCCAGCGGCCAGCGTCACGCGCGGACCGAACACCGTGGCCAGCACGGCGATGGCCATGCCGACGATGCCATAGACATTGCCGCGCCGGGCGGTTTCGGGATTGGACAGGCCGCCCAGGCTGAGGATGAACAGAATCGCGGCGCCGAGATAGGCGACGATGGTGAGGCTTTCGGTCATGATTTCCTACCCCTTCACTTGCGGAACATCGCCAGCATGCGGCGCGTGACGGCGAAGCCGCCGAACATGTTGATGGCGGTCAGGCCGACGCCGAACACCGCCAGGGCCAGGATCAGGCCGTCGGGACGGCCGCCGGCCTCTGCCAGTGGCGGTGCCACCTGCACCAGGGCACCGACGCAGATGATGCTGGAGATGGCGTTGGTCACGCTCATCAGCGGCGTGTGCAGCGCGGGCGTGACGTTCCAGACCACCATATAGCCGACGAAGCAGGCCAGCACGAAGACGGTGAAGTGGCCAAGGAAGCTCGCCGGGGCGTAGGCGCCGACGAACCAGAAAGCCAGTGCGCCGAGGACGGACAGTACGGCCAGCGTCTGCACCGGCATCGGGCCGCTCGAACCGTGGCCATGCGCGGATTTCTTTTCCGCCGGAGCGGTCGCCGCCTTGAGCGGAGGCGGCGCCGGCAAATTCGGTGCGGGGGCTGGCCAGGTCAGCTCGCCAGCCTTGAGGACGGTGAGGCCGCGGATGGCGTCGTCCTCGAAGTTGGGCACGAAGCTGCCGGCAGCCGGATCGGCACTTTTCGTCTTGACCAGTTCCTCCGTGAGGCGGAACAGGTTGGAGGCGTAGAGCGTCGACGACTGCTTGGCCAGACGCGAAGGCAGGTCGGTGTAGCCGACGATGGTGACGCCGTGCTTCACCACCGCCTCGCCGGGGACCGTCAGCTCGCAGTTGCCACCCTGCTCGGCCGCCATGTCGACGATCACGCTGCCGGGCTTCATGCTCTGCACCATCTCGGCTGTGATCAGTCGGGGCGCAGGCTTGCCGGGAATCAGCGCGGTGGTGATGATGATGTCGACTTCCCGCGCCTGCTGCGCGTACATCGCGCGCTGCGCGGCCTGAAAGCCCTCGCTCATCACCTTGGCGTAACCGCCGCCGCCCGAGCCTTCTTCCTCGTAATCGACCTTGACGAACTCGCCGCCCATCGACTTGACCTGGTCGGCGACTTCGGCACGCGTGTCGTTGGCGCGCACGATGGCGCCGAGGCCGGCGGCCGTGCCGATCGCCGCGAGGCCGGCCACGCCGGCGCCCGCGATGAACACCTTGGCGGGCGGCACCTTGCCGGCGGCGGTGATCTGGCCGGCGAAGAAGCGGCCGAAGGCGTTGGCGGCCTCGATGACGGCGCGATAGCCGCTGATGCCGGCCATCGAGGTCAGCGCATCCATCTTCTGGGCGCGCGAGAGCATGCGCGGCAGGCAGTCGATCGCCAGCACCGTGGCCTTTTTGGCGGCGAGCGCCTGCATGAGATCCGGGTTCTGCGCCGGCCAGACGAAACCGGTCAGGGCGCCGCCTTCCTTCATCAGGGCGACTTCCGCCAGACTTGGTGGGCGCACCTTGAAGACGATGTCGCACCTGCCCCACAGCGCGGCAGCGTCAGTGGCGATCTCGGCGCCGGCGGCACGATAGGTGTCGTCGGCGCAATTCGCGGCAGCACCGGCACCGCTTTCGACGGCGACGGCGAAGCCGAGCTTGATCAGTTTTTCAACGACGTCGGGTACGGTGGCGACACGCTTTTCGCCAGCGAACGTTTCTTTCGGTACACCGATGGTCAAAGCCATGCTGTTTCTCCCCTTCCTTCTTATTGTTACTTCGCTACGGACCGCTTCCACGGCGGCACGGGTCGTTCCTCGATGATGGACTTCAGGCGGATGATGGCGAAGGAACAGTTGTCGCCCCGTCCGTTGGCGCGATCACGCGCCGTGTTGACCAAAATTTCCGCTGCCTGCCTGACCGGGAACTCGCCGAGGACACGACCCAGTTCCTGATCGCTGAAATAGGCCCAGAGACCATCCGAGCAGAGCAGAAAGCAGTCGCCATCGAACAATGGTGAGGCGGCCCCGAATTCTATCTTCGGATCGTCCGTATCTCCAAGGCAGGAGATCAGCAGGTTCTTTTGCGGATGTTCCTCGGCTTGCGCCTCGGTCAGATAGCCCATCTTCACCAGATTCATCACATGCGAATGGTCCACACTGCGCGACACCAGTTCGCCGGAACGGAAGTGATAGACGCGCGAATCGCCGCAATGCACCCAGTCTGCCCGACCCTGGTTGAGCAGCAAGGCGCAGGCCGTGCTGTGCGGATCCTGCTCGCTGGTCAGGCGCGCCAGCTTGATCCCGGCATGGGCGTCGTTGATGGCTGCCGCGAGAATCGTCTGGATCTCGCCCGACGCGATCGCATTGCTCTGGAAATTGGTCTTGGCGGAATGGATCACCTGCTCGGCGGCCAGCGCGCCGCCCGTATGCCCGCCCATGCCATCTGCCACCACCGCGAGCAGGGCGCCCTTGTGCAGCGGATGGGTGAACAGGCCGACACGGTCTTGTTGTTCATCGCGGTCGCCGATATGCTGGGCCGTGCAGGTTTCGATGATGAAGGGCATGAGCGATTATAAGATTAGAATCCAACAACTTACTTCGGTTTGAAAGGGGCTGGACATGCTGCCGGGACGCGGTTACAACGAACTCAAGGTAGGCGATGCCTACGAATCTGCGATGACCCTGACCGAGACGCATGTCGTACTCGGTGCCGGCCTCTTCGGCGATTTCAATCCGCTGCACGTCAACGAAAGCTGGGCGAAGCAAGGCAAGTTCGGCACGCGCATCGCCCACGGCTATCTGACCAGCAACATCATGGCCGCACAGTTCGGCATGCTGTTCCACGGCACGGCCATCGCCTACATGGAGCACGCCATCAAATTCACCGCGCCGGTGAAGCCCGGCGACACGCTGCACGTGACCTGGACAGTGACCGCCATGGACGACAAGCCGAAGCATGACGGTGGCATCGTCAGTTTTTCCGGCGTCAGCAAGAATCAGGACGGTACGGTGGTCGCCGAAGCGACGGCGAAACTGCTGGTCAGGAACAATCGCTAGCCGAGGCTGGCCAAGCCTAGTGGCGATCGAGGAATCGCCCGGTGATCTGCTCGTAGTAATCCTTTTCCTCGTCAGGGCCGAGGCCCAGTTCGGACAGGACACGCGGGCCGATCTTCTGCCACAGCGGATCATCGACATGGTGGAGCTGGTGATAGAAGTGGCTCGCCACCTGGATGATCGCGACCAGCGTCACCGACGCCCCGATGGTTTTTTCCTCGGGCAGGTCGTGGTGGAAGCGGATCGCGTCGCAGACGAAATCCGGCAGCCCCCAGTGGCGTGCCACGAGATAGCCGACCGAGCAATGGTCGACGGTGAATTTCTCGTCCTCCGCCGACAGGTCGGGCCAGCAGGTTGCGTCGTCGAGGTGCAGCTTTTGGCAGTATTGGGGAAAGCGCAGCATCAGCACCGGCACGCCGCACTCGTGGAAGATCCCGGCCAGATAGGCCTGTTCGGGAAACACGTTGCAGACCGAGACGCGCTCCTCTGCGACAACTGCCGCCATCTGGGCGATCTCGTGGGCACGCGTCCAGAAGATCTCGAAAGCACGCCGCGTCTTGTCATTCACTGAAGCGGCCAGCGACGCGGCCTGCACCAAGCTGAACACCTGCTTGACCCCGACCACCATGAGGATCTGCTCGAGATTCTGGACGTTCCGGGCGCGCGCGAAGGCGGGCGAGCGCGCGGCCTTGAAAAGCAGCGCCACGATGCCGGGATCCTGCCCGATCACACGCGCCACCGCGCGGGAATCGTAGTCTTCGGTCAACAGCAGCTGCTGCAATTCGACCAATACGCGCGGCTGCGGTGGCAGCTTTACGCCCTGACGAGCCAGTTGTTCCAGCGCGGTTTTTTCGTCGACAGACATCTCACGCCTCCCAGCGCACTGTTTGCTACTCAGACAACTTGTTGTCCAGCCATTCTATCCAGTGTTTGATCGGGACGCGGGTACCGGCCTGCAAATGGGCGATGCAGCCGATGTTGGCGCTGGCGATGCCGATCGGCTGGCCGGCCACACTGTTGCCCAATAAGGCCGCGAGCTTCTGGCCGCGCAGGCGACGCGAGATCTCCGGTTGCAGGATCGAATAGGTGCCGGCCGAGCCGCAGCACAGGTGCGGATCGGCCACCGGCGTCAGATCGAAGCCGGCGGCCATCAGCAATTCCTCGACCACGCCGCGGATCTTCAGGCCATGTTGCAGGCTGCAGGGCGCGTGGAAGGCCATCTTCTGCCGTCCAGCCAGCGCCGAGTTCTGCAACAGTTTCTGCAAGGCCTCCTTTTCTGCCGCCACGACTTCGCTAACATCGCGCGCAAGTGTGCCGACGCGCACGGCCTTCTCTGCATAGGCGGGATCGTCCTGTAGCAGGTGGCCGTAGTCCTTCACTTCGACGCCACAGCCCGAGGCCGTGATGACGATGGCTTCCACGCCGCTATCGATATACGGCCACCAGGCGTCGATGTTGCACCGCGCATTGTCGCGCGCGCCATCGGCATCGCCGAGATGCAGCTTGACCGCGCCGCAGCAGCCCGCGCCCGACGCTTCGAACAGATGGATACCGAGCCGCGCCAGCACACGTTTCGCCGCGCCGTTGATGTTCGGATACATGCTCGGCTGCGCACAGCCCGCGAGCGCAAGCATCTTGCGCGCTTGTGGAGCAACGACGGCAACCGTTCCTGCCGAACTGATCGGCGGCACCTTGGCCTTGAGCCCCGACGGCAGGAAGGGTCGCACCATCTGGCCAAGCCGCATTGCCGTGCCGAACAGGGCCGGGCGCGGCAGGCCTTCACGCAGGGCGCTGCGCATCAGCGCATCGCCGCCCTTGCGCGGCACGCGCTGTTCGACCACCTCGCGGCCGATGTCGAGCAGGCGCGAGTAATGCACACCCGACGGGCAGGTAGTTTCGCAACTTCTACAAGTGAGGCAACGGTCGAGGTGCAAGCGCGTCTTCTCGGTTGGCGTCGCGCCTTCCAGCACCTGCTTGATCAGATAGATACGGCCGCGCGGCCCGTCGAGCTCGTCGCCGAGCAACTGGTAGGTCGGACAGGTCGCTGTGCAGAAACCGCAATGCACGCACTTGCGGAGGATCTCCTCCGCCTCGCGGCCGGCCGTCGTGCCGCGCATGAAATCGGCGAGATGCGTTTCCACAATTAGCCCCCCCCGAAAAAGCCGCTGCGCGGCTTTCTCCCCCCAGGGGGCATGAAAACACTTGAGGCGGCTCTGCGTGTTTTCATCAAAACTCCTTGTACATGCGGCCGGGGTTGAAAATGCCCTTGGGATCGAAGGCGGCTTTGAGGTTCCTGTGCAGCTTCAGCAGCGGTGCCGACAGAGGCGCGAAGGCGCCGACCCGCGTCTTCAATGCCGCCGGCGCACGGTAGAGCATCGCGCTGCCACCGACACTCGTAGCCGCGGCACGGATGGTTTCCGGCAATACATCGCTCTTGAGCCAGCGCAGCGCCCCGCCCCATTCGATCAACTGTTCGCCCGGCAGTTCGAGTTGCGGCGCGACGGAAGGCACGGACAGACGCCACAGCGTTTCCGTCGCGAAGAACGGTAACCGCTGGTCGCGCAAGTCGCTCCAGAAACTGTCCGGTGCCGTCCCGCCAGCGCCGAGTTTTTGCTTGGCGGATTCGACGGCCGCACGCGCGCCGGCGAGCCGCAGCGTCAGCACCCCCTCAGCCCACGCACTGGCGACGATCGGCAGCGGCTGCCTGCCCCACGCGTTGAGCTTGTCGAGCGCTTCGCTTTGGTTCATTTCAAAGCGCAGCGTCGCTTCCGCGACCGGCTTGGGGAGCACCTTCAATGTCACTTCGGTGATCAGACCCAGCGTGCCGAGACTGCCGGCGATCAGGCGCGAGACGTCGTAACCGGCGACGTTTTTCATCACCTGCCCGCCGAAGGTAAGTTCGCGTGCTTCACCGTCGATGATCTTCACGCCCAGCACGTAGTCGCGCAACGATCCCGCGCTGGCGCGGCGCGGGCCGGAGAGGCCGGCGGCCACGGCACCACCAACGGTGCTGTCAGGCGAGAAACGTGGCGGCTCGAATGGCAGGCATTGGCCGCTTGCAGCGAGTGCCGCTTCGATCTCGGCCAGCGGGGTGCCGCACTTCGCGGTGACGAACAGCTCGGTCGGCTCGTAGGCGACGATGCCGGCATGACTGCGCGTGTCGAGCACGTCGCCATTGAACGCGTTGCCGTACCAGTCCTTGCTGCCTGCACCGCGAATATGGAGCGGTTTGCCCTGACGAATACGTTCCTTGAAAATCTCGATCATTAGAAGCGCTCCAGTTCGGGGAATTTCAGTTCGCCGCTGTGCACATGCATGCGGCCGAACTCGGCGCAGCGATGCAGCGTCGGCACGGCCTTGTCCGGGTTGAGCAAGCCCAGCGGATCGAACGCAGCCTTGACGCGGTGGAAGGCGGCGAGTTCCTCGGAATTGAACTGCACGCACATCGAGCCGATCTTCTCGAAGCCGACGCCATGCTCACCGGTGATGGTGCCGCCAAGATCGACCGAGAGCTTGAGGATTTCGGCGCCGAAGGCCTCGGTGCGTTCCAGCTCGCCGGGAACGTTGGCGTCGTACATGATCAGCGGATGCAGGTTGCCATCGCCCGCATGGAAGACGTTGGCGCAGCGCAGGCCGTATTTCTTCTCCATTTGCGCGATGGCGGTGAGCATCTCGGCGAGGCGCTTGCGGGGAATCGTGCCGTCCATGCAGTAGTAGTCGGCCGAGATGCGCCCGACCGCCGGGAAGGCCGCCTTGCGACCGGCCCAGAAACGCAGCCGCTCGGCTTCGCTGGTCGACACACGGATGTCCGTCGCGCCGCTCTTCTCGAGTACCGCGCGCATCGCGGCGACCTCTTCCTCCACTTCCTCCGGCGTGCCGTCGGATTCGGCGAGCAGGATCGCCTCGGCATTCAGGTCGTAGCCGGCCTTGACGAAAGGCTCGACGGCGGCCGTCGCCGGCTTGTCCATCATCTCCAACCCGGCGGGGATGATACCGGCGGCAATGATCTCGGCTACCGCCGCGCCGGCCTTGGTCACGTCGTCGAACGAGGCCATGATGACGCGTGCCACTTCGGGTTTCGGCACCAGCTTCACCGTCACCTCGGTGACGACGGCGAGCAGTCCCTCCGAGCCGATCATCAGCGCGAGCAGGTCGTAGCCCGGCGCGTCGAGCGCGTGGTTGCCGAACTCGACGACCTCGCCGTCGATGGTGACGCCGCGCACGCGCAGCACGTTGTGCACCGTCAGGCCGTACTTGAGGCAATGCACGCCGCCGGAGTTCTCGGCGATGTTGCCGCCGATGGTGCAGGCGATCTGCGAGCTCGGGTCTGGCGCGTAGTAAAGCCCGTGCGGCGCGGCCGCCTCGGTGATCGCGAGGTTGCGCACGCCGGGCTGCACGACGGCGGTGCGCGCCGCAGCATCAAGCTTCAGGATGTGCTTCATCTTCGCCAGCGAAAGCACGACGCCATGCTCGTTCGGCAGCGCACCACCCGAGAGTCCCGTGCCCGCGCCGCGCGGCACGACCGGCGCGCCCAGCCGGTGGCAGGCCTTGAGCACCGCGACCACCTGCGCTTCGTTCTCGGGCAGCGCCACGGCGAGCGGCAGGCGGCGATAGGCCGACAGTCCGTCGCACTCGTAAGGCTTCAAGTCTTCATGGTCGGCGAGTAGCGCAGCAGCCGGCAGGATGCCTGCCAGCGCATGCAGCAGCGCGGCGCGGTCGACGTCGGAGAAATCCTGGTCGCGTTCGTGGGAGTGAAGGCGTGTGGTCATCGATAGGGCTCCAGCCAGCCGAAGCTGTCGAGTGTGTCGCCACTGGGCGCGTATTCGCAGCCGATCCAGCCGGTGTAACCGAGCTGCCGCAGGCGCGCGAAGAGGAAGGGGAAGTTGATTTCGCCGGTGCCGGGTTCGTGGCGGCCGGGGTTGTCGGCGACCTGGATATGGCCGATGCGCGCAATGTTCTTCTCAATTGTGCGCGCGAGGTCGCCTTCCATGTTCTGGGCGTGATAGACGTCGTATTGCAGGAAAAGGTTTTTGCTGTCGACCGCGTCGAGCACCTGCAAGGCCTCGCGTGTCGTCGGCACGAGATAGCCCGGATTGTCGCGCGTGTTGAGCGGTTCCATCATCAGCCGGATGCCGGCGCGCTGCGTCACGGCAGCAGCGAACTTGAGGTTATCAATCAGCGTCTCCAGAGCCCGTTCGCGAAAACTCGGCGCCGGTGGGACGGCATCGCCGGACCACGCCAACACGGGGACGGCACCCGCCAAACAATTCAGGCGCGTGCAGCCGAGCGCATCGGCATATTCGATGGCGCGGCCGACGCCATCCTGGAACTCGGCCTTGCGCTCGGGCTGGCAGGCGATGCCGCGATCGCCCGCGGCCCAGTTGCCGGCCGGCAGATTGAACAACACCACCTCGACACCCGAGGTCAGGATCACTTCGGCGAGCACGGCCTTGTCGTGGGCATAGGGAAAATGGAATTCGACGCCTGTGAAGCCCGCGCGCGACGCCGCACCGAAACGGTCGAGGAAATCGTGTTCGGGAAACAGGAAGGACAGATTGGCGCTGAATTGGAGGGCAGGAGTTGTCATCGGGCGGATTATGCCAAGGCCAGTGCAGCCGTGTCGTGCGAAAACGCCTCGACGGCAGCTTCGTCGCTGGCCAGCATCTGGTGCGCTACCGCTTCCCAATGCGCCGCTCCACGCTGGACAATCTCTTGCAGTGCCGTCCCGCCAACGCCGACTTTCGCAAAGTCGTACGCAGCCATTTTCGGCCACAGTTCACGCCGCATGCCATCGAAGTTGGCGAACCAGAACCACAGCGAAGGCCAGGCGTGCCGCTCGATCAGCGTCGGCAGCGTGACGAGACAGTCGGCGAGGTTGTCGCGCACGGCGCGCATGAGAATTTCGGCGCGACGCTTCTTCGTGCCGGCGAGGCGCTCTTCCCAACCCGTGCCGAGAAGCTTGCCGGCGGCATGCTCGCCGCGCTCATGCAGGATCAGTGTCTCGGTCTCGGCGTCGGTCATGCGTTCGAGGGCTGTGCGCGGGTCAGTCTCGTAACCATGCGCCGCCAGCGCGAGCGCCATCGCGCCGGGGGTTTTCTTCATCGCCCAGGCTTCGGCCTTTTCCCACAGCCACTGGCGCAGCGCCTCGCGTCGCACGATCACCGTGCCGCCCTGCAGCGCGGCGGGAATCGCGGTGAGGTCGCGCGCGTATTCGCATTCGCAGACCAGCACGGTCAGACCGTCATCCTCTTCCTTGCGGTCGAGGCGGCCGAGAAAGAAATGCGGCTTGCCGAAGCGGCCGATCCCCGCACCGTAAACCAGTCCGTGCGGAACAATCTCGCGATTGATGTCGGTAACCGCGAAAGGTTCGTAGTGTTGCCCCACGAGCGGCAATGGCGCGAATTCGTCTTCCGCCAGCGACTCCCACAAGGCTTCGCGCGCATTGAGCCATTCGCCCACTTCGGGTCGCGCGAGCGGATCGCCGAGCGCGATGCCGCTTTCCCAGCGGTAGAACTCGCGCATTTCGAGCAGGTAGGTACATAGCGTCATCTCGCGCGCATGACGCGCGTCGGCGATGTGGCAGTTGCGCTGGACGGCGGCGACGAGGCGATCGAAATGCGGGATCATGACGCTCAGGCCTTGGGCCGGCTGCGCTTGCGAATCTGCCAGTGGGCGACGCCCTGCACGATGCGCGAGAACGGCAGCTGGTCGAGCGCGCCGAATTCGGCTTGCGCCAGCCGCACCAGCTTGATCACGTTGGGCGCATGGGCATCGGGATCGAGCAAATCCTTGAGGCCGACCAGCCCGCCGCATTGCACCTTCATGGTCATCGCGTGCGGCAGGATGCTTTGCGTGTCCTTGACCTTGAGCGCGAAGGCGGAATTCGCCCGCAACAGTGTCAGCAACTGGCCGCAGGCGGCGCGGGCCAGCGGTTCGCGGCAGGCGACCAGTTCGCGTTCGGCCAGCGCGAGGCGTTGCGCCGCTTCGCAGGCGGCCGCCTGGCACAGCAGCGCCTTCTCGAACACGCAGGGCAGCGGATTGATCTGCTGGCGCGTGGTGTGAAAGCTGGCTTCGTGCATGGGCCGCCTACCCGGTCACCACTCGTCTCCGAACACGGGCTGGACCTCGCGCGGCGTATTCAGCGTGTCCTCGGCCTGCAATTCGTTCTCGCCGAAGACAACCCGAAATATCTCCTGCTTCGATGCGGCATTCATGCGCATTTCCTTGGCCGCGGCGGATGCCGGCTTGAACTTGTCGAACTGGGCGAGTTTTTCGAGTTGCTGGATCGGTCCGACCTGGCTGACACGATAGAGGTAATAGGGCATGGCGTTCCTTTGGCGAGTCGACGTAGCGTTATTCGACGTATCTTTTGGCGGCCTTGCGGCGGCCCGGTTTGGATTTCTGGATGATCACCCCCTTGATGACCGACAGGTCGGGAATGCTCGCTGTCGGGTATCTGGGGTTGAGGGCCTGCAATTTCCAGTCCCCTGCGCGGCCGACCAGCTGGCGGAAGATCCATTCGTCCGCCAGCCAGGCCATGACGTAGGAACCGTCCTGTGCCAAACCCTCGGGTTCGATGATGATGATGTCGCCCTCGACGAACTCGGGCTCCATGCTGTCGCCCAGCACCATCAGCGCGAAGGCCTCGGCCGAACTGCAATTATCGAGCGCGGCATCGGTCTCGATTTCACCCGCCGGCACGACGGGGATGGGGAAAGGTTTTCTACTCACGCGTTTCACTCACTCAGCCATCTCACCAGATAAAACAAACGGAATCCCTCCGACGAACGCGAAGGCCCCATGACTTCCGCCCCATGCAGATTCTGCGCGGGGTCTTGCCGCCGCAGTGCCTCCTCTTCGGTTGCCACCACCTCGACGACGTTCTCGGGAAAGCGCTGGCGCTTGGCCCGAATCGCCGGCGCGGCCTGAACCAGCGCGAACTGCTGCCGCACGAGATGCGGCGCTTCCGCATCGATGAAAATCCCGCCTTTCATGGCAAACCCCTGAGGACTCTGATGTGCGCAATGATAGGCGCGAACAACGGTTCAAGATGACGCCGCAGCAGCGGACCGACCGCCGTGGTGCGGGTGAGGATCGGTACGGCGACGACATTCGACAGCCGTCCCAATGCTTCCAGCGCGGCAATCTCGGGAGGCGGGATCGGCAGTCCGGCGGCATCGCGGCCGGCGGCGAAATACTGGCCGAGCAGGTCGAGCAACAGATAGACGGCCTCATGCGCGGGCGGTTTTTCCAGCGTCAGTTCGGCAGTCTTGAGCCAGCTCTGCCCCGCGCCGGAATAGCAGCGCGCCAGCAGGCGGGCCGCCGGCGTATCGGGTAGGTCAGCAGGCAGCACGCGCGGAGCTTCGGGCGGCAGTTCGTCGGGCAGGCTTTCGAGAAACCCGATCAGGTAATACGGTCGCCGCTTGCCCTTGGCCCAGAGTTGGTCGCGCTTGTCCGGAGCGAGCAGTCCGGCGGCCAGCACCGCACGCACGCTCTGCATCGCGGCAATCGGGTCTTCTTCGAAAGGCAGGTGCTCGATCAGGTAGTCGGCGAGTTCCTTGCCCATCGCGCCCGCGCGCACGGCGGGGTGATTCAACATCACGCGCGCGATTTCCATCGCCGCAAGATTCTGGCCGGCCCACCAGACGCGCCGCGCCAGTTCGTCGGTCAGTCCGGCGGCATAGGCGACGGCCATCACCGCTTCGGACGCACCCAGCTTGAGCAGCGCTTCGAGGTTCTTCTCGCTCGCCTGGCCCATGCGCGTCCAGCGGCGCAGATGCACCGGGTAGCCGCCGGGCGAGTTGAGCGCATGACCGCCGAGCAGCTCGCGCACGCGCTGGAAATAGCGCTCGGCGCGGCCGACCGGATTGAGCGGGATGCGCGCCTCGCCTTTCGGCGTCAGCGCGTACAGGGTGCGCGTGCCTTCGTCGAGGCGTACCGCGAGCAACTCGCCGGCAAGCAGCACGTTGAGACGCAAGGCGTCTTCGGGACTCAGTTCATTTCTGGAGTCAGGGTTCATCAGTTGAGCTGAATACGGCGGCCGAAGGGCACGGTCGCCTTGCCCTTGACCAGCCAGAGCACGGGATAGTTGGGCGCATCCTTGGGAAACTCGCCGTCGGCATCGGTGAAATACAGCAGCGTGTCGGGCTGCTGGCCGTGCTGCGCGATCCAGTCGAACACCGGCGTAAACGCGGTGCCGCCGCCACCGGCGAACTGCTGCGGCAGCCGCAGTTCATCCCACGGTTCGAAGGTCCAGGGCGCGCCTGCCGCGAGATCGCTGTCACAAGCGAACAGCGTGATGCGTACCGGCGTCGTGCCTTTCAGCGCGTTGAGCTCACCGAGGAATTCCGCGAGATCATTCTCGGTCACCGAGCCGGAGACATCGATCGCGACATGAATGTCGCCGCTGTGGCTGCGCAGGCTGGGCCAGATCACTTCGCCTTCGCGACGCGAGGGTCTGAGCCAGGTGTAATCGTCGCGCGCGGCCTGTGAGAGATATTGTGCCAGCAGCGCACGCCACGACACCTGCGCGGCAAGGGCGGATTCGGTCAGGCGCGCGAGTTGGCCGGAGAGCTTGCCCGCTTCGCGGGCGCGCTGCGCGGCGGCGGCGAGATGGCGCTGCCATTGCTGCTGCAATTGCTCCTTCTCCTGCCCGGTCAGAGGCGCCGGCGCGGAACCCTGACCGCCCTGGCCGCCTTCATCACCTTCCCAGAGATGATCGTCCATCGACTCGGTTTCGTTGTCGTTGTCGTCGATACAGGGGTAAATCTCTTCGGCGGCCATGCCGCGATAGACATCGAGAACGAAGGCCTCGGGCGGGGGCGCGAGACCCTCATCGACGAGGATGGGATTCACGGCGAGATCGCAGGCGATGTCCCACTTGCGCAGGACCCGGTGGCCGCGCCGCGCGAAGTGCCCGAGCGCGCAATGCAGCGCCTCGTGGGCGAGCGCGAACTGCACCTGCGATCCGTTCAGGCTCTCGATCCAGCGCGGGTTGTAGTAGAAGGCGCGCGCGTCGGTCGCCGTCGTCCGGCACCACTCGGCTGCCTTGAGCGGCAGCCGTAACACCAGCGCGCCGAGGAAGGGCTTGTCGAGAATCAGGCGCGTGCGGGCCGCGGCAAGCTTGTTCTCGACATCACTCATAGAGCATCAAGTCGGCGACCGCGTTGGCCCAGCCGGCGAACTGCGGCACGGCGAACAGCGGCTGGCCGATGCCGCGATGCATGTCGGAGATGAGCATCACGCCCATCTCGCGCTGCGGGAAGCGCTGCGCGTAGTCGAGGATGTTGCCCCAAACCTGCTGTGCATCGGCATTGCCCCGCGAACGCAAGGCGCGCCCCGCGAGCGCGGCGGCGACCGCGTATTGCAGATCGATTTCCTGCGGCACGGCGACTTCCCGCCCGGCACATATGGCGTCAAGGTCGGGCAGCCGGTCGAGGCTGTCGATGAAGGCGGCGCACTCGATCCCGGCCGCATGGCCGACGCAGGCGGCCAAGGCACCGGCAAGCAATTCCGGATGGTCTTCGAACTTCTGCAAGGCACGGTGAGCGAATTCCCACGAGCGCGGGCTCGGGAAGGCCATTTCGCCGCCGGCATTCTTCGCCGGGTCGAAATCGAAGAGAAGTTCGGGCTTGAAGCGCAGGAAGGCGACGATGCGCTCGTCGATGCCGTTCGCGTACGCCCAGTGCGCCCAGTCGTCGAGATTGACGTCGACCTCGAAGTGCGAGAAACGGTTGGCCAGCGGCGCGGGCATTGCATACGTCACACCGCGATCGCCCTGCCGGTTGCCGGCGGCGAAAATCGCCCAGCCGGGCGGCACGCGGTATTCGCCGAGGCGACGGTCGAGGATCAGCTGATAGGCGGCGGCCGATACGGCGGGCGGAGCGGAGGTGATCTCGTCGAGAAACAAGATGCCCGCGGGCCAGTGGCGGCCGGAATCCGGCAGCATCGCCGGCACCGCCCACTCGACGCGATTCTCGACGCGGAACGGGATGCCGCGCAGGTCGGAGGGTTCCATCTGCGAGAGGCGGATGTCGATCACCGGCACGCCATGGCGCGCCGCCACCTGCGCGACGATCTGCGACTTGCCGACGCCCGGCGGTCCCCAGAGCATCACCGGCGTGTGATGCCCGGCGGCGGTACTTTCGAATTCGCGGTCGAGGATGAAAGCGAGTTGCGCAGGACGCATCAAAGCACCTCGACGACCAGTTGTTGTTCGGCCACGCCGCGTGCCTTCAGCCCGTGCGTCACTGCGGTGACGAACTCGACCGGACCGACGACATAAACATCGCGATGCCCCAGTTCGCCTTCATCCAGCACGCGCCGCGCCGCCTCGACGCCGGCAGCATGTGGATCGGCAGCTTTCAGCGCAACATAGCTGAAGGTTTCCAGTGCATCAGCCCAGGCGCGGCACTGGTTTTCGAAGTAGTGCCCATCCGGCCGGGTCGCCGCCCACACCAGCCGCTGCATTCCCGGCAAGTCGGAAGCGACGGCATGTTCGACGAGACTCTTGACCGGAGCGAAACCGTTGTCGCAGGCGACAAAAACGAGGTCGTTGGGAGAATCCTTCTTCAGCACGAAATCGCCGAAGGGGCCGAACAGGCTGACCAGATCATTGGGCTTGACCGCCCCCGCGAACAGCCGCCGCGCAAATTCGTCGGCGTCGTCGCGGCAGACGTGGAACAGCAGGTTGCGGTCGTCGCATGGGCAGGAGGCGATCGCGTATTCGCCGCGGAAATTCGCGGTGCTGCCGGTGACATTGAGCGCCACGCGCTGGCCAGCGAGAAACCGCAGGCGATTGGTGCGCGGCGTCTGCAGGTGCATGAGCATGGTGTCGGGCGCGAGTGCCGAAACGCTCCGCACCTTGGCGACGATCTCCTGCTGCGGGATGTCTTTCGGCGACTTCGCTTCGAGCATCTCGACGACCAGATCGCTGACCGCCGTATGCGAACATAGCAGCGTGTAGCCCTGTGCGCGCTCGTTGGCCGACAGCGGATAGTCGGTGTTGCGGATTTGCTTGGTCTGGCCCGACACCACGCGCGCCTTGCATAGGCCGCAGTTGCCGTTGCCGCAACCGTAGGACGGCGCCAAGCCCGCGCGCAGCGCCGCCTCCAATACTGTCTCGTTGCCCTCGACGAGGAACTCATTGCCCGATGGCTTGACGGTGATGTGTGCACTCATGACGCGCAGCATATCGTCCATTACGGCGATGGTGTCGAGCGGTTCCTCGTCGCCAAGCACGCTGGCCAGTCCGTCGTCGAGAAAGCGGCCCAGATCGGTGACCTGCTCGGTC
>Ga0209835_1000205_pt1 | contig 41293 bp, 58 predicted proteins | sample LakKivwa52mmetaG_FD_184138 | JGI IMG/M metagenome (GOLD analysis project Ga0209835, IMG submission 184138) | Anoxic lake water microbial communities from Lake Kivu, Rwanda to study Microbial Dark Matter (Phase II) - Lake Kivu water 52m metaG... | ecosystem: Environmental > Aquatic > Freshwater >... | reverse complement strand
GCCGTGCGAAAAATAACCGTTGGTGGCAAATGCCGAGGTGGCGATACCGGACGCTGCCATGGCAAGCAGTAATTTGCTGAATTTCATTGTCTCTCCTAGTCGAACGGGGGCTTGTAAACCACGCAGATGGATCTACGCAGGGTTGCGCGACTGTACGCCCTCGGCACACAGCCCGCAAGCGAAAAACCCTTTTCTTGCTGGTTATTTTGTACCGCGCGAAAACCAAGAATGGGCTCAGTCACCATTTCCGGCAAGGGCGCCCTACCGGCCGGCAAAACGCTAGAGCAAGGCCAAGCCCAGGCTGTCGCCACAATAGGCTATCAAGTTTTGCGTAGCGCTTTCCAGCACTCCAACATGCCCTGCCAGTGCGTTGAAATGACGGGCTTGGCGCTGGCCATCAAGCAGGTAGTCGTGCGCGGCCGCATTGCGTAGCTCACGCAAGGTGCGCCACGCCACGGCATCGACCACGCCGTCTTTTTCCATGATGGCCAGAACGCGCATGAACTGACTGGCATCCAATCCGGATAAGCCCACAGCCTCTTTCATCGCCGATGCCAGCACATCTTGCCACTTGCTGAAGGTTTCATTGAAGGCCGACAAAGATTCAATTTGCGCATTGTCGAGACATGCGGTGTCCACCAAGGGAAAAGGTAACTTCGCTTGGCTGTAACGCACCCGTTCTTGTAAGCGCAGGCAGGCCGTTAACTTGTCGGCCAATAAGCGGCCCTTTTCCGCAAGCACATCATCCGTCACAGCGCTACTCCGGTAAGCCGGGCGATGCGGCACATCGGTCGGGGGTCATTGGGTTGTTGTGCAACGACCGTATCTACCGGCAGCCTCAGGCTGTCCTGCAGTTGTACCCGCAGCTCGGCCTCTTGCCAGGGCGTGATTTCTGTTTGCGGTTCAATGTAGAGGTCCACATCTCCGCCACGCCGTGCGTCATCTACGCGTGAACCGAACACCCAGACACGGGAAGACGCTCCAAATCGGGTTTGGACTTGCGTGCGTATCAGGTTGATCTGTTCGGTAGAAAGACGCATGTCTAGCTCCAGTTTCAGCGGAAGTATGCCTAGCTCTTGCCACCACAGCAAGGCCGCGTAAAACGCGCCACGCAAAATGAGACAGTCATCATTTCCGGCAAGGGCGCCCTACCGGCCGGCAAAACGCTAGAGCAAGGCGAGACTGTCGCGATGAATCAGTTCGGGTTCGTCGCTGTAGCCAAGGATGTCGGCGATGGCGTGGCTGGGGTGGCCGATGAGGCGGCGCGCTTCGTCGGCCGAGTAGTTTGACAGGCCGCGGGCAATGTCGCGCCCGGCCGCATCGACACAGGCAACGACTTCGCCGCGCTGGAAATCGCCTTCGACGGCGGTCACGCCAATCGGCAGCAGGCTTTTGCCCTGGGTGGTGAGCGCGGTGACGGCGCCGGCGTCCAGCACGAGGCGACCGCGGCCGCGCAGGTGGTCGGCCAGCCATTGGCGGCGCGCCTCCAGGGTGGCGGCGCTGGCGATGAGTTGGCTGCCAATGGCTTCGCCCTCGGCCAGGCGCACCAGCACCCGGTCTTCGCGGCCGCTGGCGATGACGGTGTGGGCGCCGCTGCGGGCGGCGCGTTTGGCGGCGAGGATCTTGGTCAGCATGCCGCCGGTGCCCACATTTGACCCGGCCCCACCGGCCATGGCCTCGAGCGCCGGATCACCCGCCTTGGCTTCGCGCACCAGTTCGGCGGCGGGGTTTTGGCGCGGGTCGGCGGTGTATAGGCCGGGCTGGTCGGTGAGGATAATCAGGGCGTCGGCCTCGACCAGGTTGGCGACCAGCGCGCCGAGCGTGTCGTTGTCGCCAAACTTGATCTCTTCGGTCGTCACCGTGTCGTTTTCGTTGATGATGGGGATGACCTTGAGCTCGAGCAGGGTGCGCAGGGTGGAACGGGCGTTGAGGTAGCGCTCGCGGTCGGCCAGATCGGCGTGGGTCAGCAAGACCTGCGCCGAACGCAGGCCGTGGCTGCGAAAGCAGCGCTCGTAGGCCTCGATCAGGCCCATCTGGCCGACGGCGGCGGCGGCCTGTAATTCGTTAATTGCGCGGGGCCGCTGGGTCCAGCCAAGACGCAACAGGCCTTCGGCAATGGCGCCGGAGGACACCAGCACCACTTCTTTGCCCAGTGTGTTGAGTGCGGCGATCTGCTCGGCCCAGCGCGCCAGGCGGGCGTGGTCGAGCCCGCGCCCGTCGTTGGTGACGAGGCTGCTGCCGACCTTGACGATCAAACGCTGGGCCTGGGCAATGACGGAGTTCATGCGTCGTTGTCCTCGTCCGTGTATGCGTCGACCCCTTCATTCGGAACGACCTCGGCGGTGGTCTCGGCCGCTGCAGCGCGCTGCGTTTCCAAAAAGTCCATTAGGGCGTAGGTGAGTTTTTGGCAGTTTTCTCCGCTGATCGCGGCGATGCTGAACACCGGGCCGTCCCAGCCATAATCTCGGATGAAGCTCGCCACCCGCTCGGCCCGTTCGTCTTCGGGAATCAGGTCGAGCTTGTTGAGCACCAGCCAGCGCGGCTTGGCGTGCAGGGCCTCGTCGTATTTGCGGAGCTCTTCGACAATGGCGCGGGCTTCGCGCACCGGGTCAATCTCGGGGGTAAACGGGGCCAGATCGACCAGATGTAGCAGCACCCGGGTGCGCGCCAGATGGCGCAGAAATTGATGCCCCAAGCCAGCGCCTTCGGCCGCGCCCTCAATCAGGCCGGGAATGTCGGCGATGACGAAGCTGCGGTCGTGATCAACGCGCACCACGCCGAGGTTGGGGTAGAGCGTGGTGAACGGGTAATCGGCCACCTTGGGGCGCGCTGCCGAAACGGCGCGGATAAAGGTCGATTTACCGGCATTGGGCATGCCCAGCAGGCCGACATCGGCTAGCACTTTCAGTTCCAGACGGAGGCGGTGGCTTTCGCCCTCGGTGCCCGGGGTGCACTTGCGGGGGGCGCGGTTGGTGCTGGTCTTGAAATGCAGATTGCCCAGACCGCCCTTGCCGCCCCGGGCAATGCAAAAACGCATGCCGTCGCGGGCCAGATCGACGAGGGTCGCGCCCGTGGTGCGGAAACCGTCTTCGTCGATCTGCTCTTCGAGCACCAGCGTCCCGACTGGAACCCGCACGATGCAATCCGTACCGCCCTTGCCGTAACAATCGGCCGAACCGCCCCGCTCGCCGTTCTGGGCGCGATAGGTCTTGGTGTAGCGAAACTCGATCAGGGTGTTGAGGTTGCGATCGGCCACCAGCCAGACATCGCCGCCCTTGCCGCCATCGCCACCGTCGGGCCCCCCCATGGGGATGTACTTTTCACGGCGGAAAGAGGCCGCGCCATTGCCGCCGTTACCGGCATAGACTTCGATGGAGGCTTCGTCGATGAATTTCATGGTCGGAAATGATAACGGGGTTTGGCGTGCATGTAGTTGCGTACATACCGACAAACCCCGATTTTGGTGGGTTGTGTAGGATTTGAACCTACGACCGACGGATTAAGAGTCCGCAGCTCTACCAACTGAGCTAACAACCCAAAAATGGTAGGTCGGGCGAGATTCGAACTCGCGACCAACGGATTAAAAGTCCGCTGCTCTACCGGCTGAGCTACCGACCCGGAAAGCGGGCAATTATTCCAAACTCAGGCGCAGCCGTCAATCTGAAATTCAAAATCAACCCGGTGTGCCCCGCTCCGGCCTGAACGCTACTTGGCTCTACTTGGCCCTACTTGGCCCTGCTTGGCCCTGCTTGGTTGAATGAATCTGCCGCCAGGTATCCATGAAGGCCAGAATGCGCTTCACCTTGATCTGACCGGGGATGAACATCACGATTTCGCCATTGGGGTCGTAAAGATACGAGGTCGGATAAAAATCGACCGGGCCAACTTGACGGAACGGACTATCCGGATTGCGGCGCGACCCACCCGCTACAATGGCTTCGAAATCGAGGTTACGGCGCTGCGCGGTCTCGGGGACGACATGGGCCTCAGGGCCGTAATCCAAACCCACCCCGATGACGACAAAGTCGCGGCGCTTGTTGAGGTCGTTTAACTCCGGCACCTCTTCCCAACACAACGGACACCACGGGGCCCAGAAGTTGACGAGAACCCATTGGCCTTTGTAATCCGAGAGCCGGATCACCTTGCCATTCACATCGGTAAATTGAAAGTTGATGGTCTTGGGTGCGGCTTGGGCTTCTGTCAACCAGACGCCTGAGGCCCCAACCACGCACAACAGTCCCGCCAGTAGTAATTTTAGGTAACGAACCAAACGCTTTGTGCCTTAGCTTTCCCGCATCATCCAGCGGTACTGGAGCTTCATGGTGATGACGGCGCCGGCCAAAATGCCAGTCAGCGCAATCACAGAGCCTAAGGCCAGCGTCGAAAGACCGGTAATCCCTTGGCCTATCGTGCAACCCATGGCGGTCACGCCACCAAAGCCCATCAATGTGGCACCGATTATATGACTAAAAAGATCCTGTGGGCTCGTAAAGTATTCCCAGCGGAAGGTTTTGTGCAGAATGGCATACAAGAACGAACCAACCCCGATGCCGAAGACGGTGGCAATCCCGAAAGTTACCTTGGTTTGCGCGTCCGTCCAGTAGGCCCACAAGTCCATGGTGTAACCGATCGGCGCCACGAAACTGAGCGATTCGGCGCGATGCGAATTGGTCGCCAGATAGGTCATTTCCAGGGTGTCCGGGTTTTCGCTGTAGCCCAGATGACCGGCCAAATACCAGCCGGCCACAACGACTAACCCGGCGATGCTGCCAGCCAGAACATTGTCGCGGTTATGACGGAATTCGCGGTCCTTGAAAACAAAAATCGCAATGAGCAAAAAGAGCCCGGCGGCAAGACCAAACTGGCCTTGCGCATCCAGCCCTAACAAAGCGGGAATGGCGCTCGACGAACCCAGCGAAAGCGTCAGCGGTTCCGACTGCAAGACGCCCACGCGGAAGGCCCCAAAGAGGCCGCGCATGGTCACGAGGGCGGAATAACCGAGGAACAGAAAGACGACGATGGACTTGAGGTTTCCGCCACCGACCCGCACGAGGGTGCGCTGCGCACAGCCGCCGGCCAGCGTCATGCCGACACCGAAACACAACCCGCCGATCAGGGCCGCGCCCCAGTACACCTGCCCCGCCGTATAGAGCGTGTCGGCCAGATTCAGCTGACCGAAATAGGCCAGGCCGTTAGCGCCAAGAATGGCAATCGCCATGGCCAACATCCAGGCCCGCATGCGGCCCCAGTCGCTCATGTTGACCACATCGGACACGGCGCCCATGGTGCAAAAACCAGTCTTGTGGGCAACATAACCGAACAGGACCGCCAAAGAGAAACCGCCCCAGATAACTATCCCAGACAGGGAAATTACTTCGCTATGCATCGTATCTCCTCATCACATCTCCTCAAGGCGTTCTAGCGCAATGGGTGTAGGAACGATTGTAGCGAGGGATTCTGCGCTTCGGTCCGGTACGGATGTATCAGTAGAAAACCGCGCGGCGGTCAAGACGACGCGCTGTAGCGAGTTGGATCAGGCAGCCCAGCCACCGCAAAACCCTCCCGCCGTAGACGGCAGGAATCACAGCGCCCGCAGGCGTGCCCCTCGGCATCGGCCTGATAGCACGACACGGTCTGGCTGTAATCGACGCCCAAGGACACACCCAGGCGAATAATTTCGGCCTTGCTCAAGACAATCAACGGTGCCGCAATGCGGATCGACTGGCCCTCGGTGGTGCGCTGGGTCGCCACATCGGCCAAACGCTGAAAGGCCTCGACAAACGCCGGCCGGCAGTCGGGATAACCCGAATAATCAACGGCATTAATCCCGATAAAAATGGCCTCGGCTCCCAGCACCTCGGCCCAGCCCAAGGCCAGCGACAACATCACGGTATTGCGGGCCGGGACATAGGTCACCGGAATGCCCGTACTGGGCGTTTCAGGGACCTGAATGCGCGGATCGGTCAGCGCCGAGCCACCAAACTGGTCAATATCAAGATGCACCACCCGATGTTCCACCCCGCCCATCGCCTGAGCCACGCGGGCGGCGGCGGCCAACTCGGCAAGGTGACGCTGCCCATAGGACACGCTCAAGGCGTAACAGGCATAACCCTCGGCACGCGCCAAGGCCAGCGTGGTAGCCGAATCGAGCCCGCCGGAGAGCAGGATGACGGCGCGCTTCGGAGCAAGCTCAGGCGCCGTTGTCGCGTTGGTTGTCGCGTTAGTTGTCGCGTTCATCGCCCTACTCATCGGCCCCGAGACTCCGTCCACAACAGCTTGTGCAATTGCACCTGCAGACGCACCGGCAGGCCATCGCGGAGGATCCAGTCGGCCAGTTGCGAAGGGCTCAACTGACCATGCACGGCGGAAAACAACAGCGGGCAACGCTCCGCCAAGCGATGTTGCCGAATTTGCGCAACGGCCCAGGCATAGTCCGCCGCATCGGCCAAAACGAACTTCACTTCGTCCCGGGGCGTGAGGTGGGCCATATTGGACCAGAGATTTCGTGCCACTTCGCCCGAGGCCGGCGTCTTGAGATCGACAATGCGCGCCACTCGCGCATCGACTGGGGCGATATCAAGCGCACCGCTGGTCTCGAGCGAGACATCGAGGCCCGCATCACAGAGCAGGGTCAGCAAATCGGTGCAGGCGCGTTGCGCCAGAGGCTCGCCCCCGGTGACCGTTACATGGCGGGTCGGAAAAGCCCGAACTCGGGCCAGGATCGCAGCCAGCGTCAGCGTCTCGCCGCCGGAAAAGGCATAGTCTGTATCACAATATACGCAGCGCAGCGGGCACCCCGTCAGCCGCACAAAGACGGTTGGCAAACCTACCCGGCTTGCTTCGCCTTGCAAGGAGAAAAAGATCTCGCTGACCCGCAGCGTCGCTGAGCCCGAGACCGGCATACAAATCAGTCGAGGATGGCGCGCAGCTTGCGGCCGGTGCCCGCGGCCTTGCTCTTGGGATATTGTGCGATCAGTTGATCCAGCGTCTCGCGCGCCGTTGCGTTTTGTTTCAGCCGCGCCTGCACCCGGGCCAGACTGAGCATCGCGTCGGCCCGCTTGTCATGCTTGGGAAAATTCTTGATCAAGCGCTGTTGCACCTCGGCGGCCTGCTTGAAATCTTCCATCGCCAGATACGACAAACCCAGCCAGTAAAGAGCGTTCGCCGTCAGGTCGCTGTCTGGGTAGTCCTTCACATATTGTTCAAAGGCGACCACGGCCTCCGGGTATTTTCCGCGCTTGAAAATGGCCGAACCCTTCTCGTACAGGGCCATACCCTCAACGCCCACGGCGGTCGGAGCGGAGGTCGGAGCGCCCGCCGCTGCGCTGGTCACCGGCGCCAACACGGCTGGAACAGCGGGCTTGGCCGCGCCCTTGAGCGCACCCGCCGCTTGCAGGTTAAGCCCCTCGGCCGACTTGGAGAGCTGTCCGGCCAGGATTCCTTGGCGCGCATCCAGCGCCTTCAGGCGTTGGTCAATGTCTTGGTAGTAATCCTTCTGCCGCTGCTCGGCGAGCTTCAACTGGTGTGAAAATTCCTCCAACGCTCCCCGCAACCGGGCGATATCCGACTTGTTTTCCTCCAAGCGGGTCAGCAAGCCAAGCAAGCCCTGATTCTGAAATTGCGCTTCGAGACGGTCCAGACGCTCCTGCATCCGCCGAATGTCAACGCCCGAGGTCTCGGCACGCGCCGGTTCAGCCGCCACGACCGACGGCAAGCACAGCGCCATGCTTAGCAAGAGGGCTGCCTGTAATTTGCGCATTTTTTTATCACTCATCTTTGTAGATCAAGACTGCACGACGGTTTTGTTTCCACGCCGACTCGTCATGCCCTTCAACGGCCGGTTTCTCTGAACCCAGGCTAACGGCCTCAATCCGCGTATCAGGGATGCTCAGCAGAACCAAAGCCTGTTTGACGCTTTCAGCCCGACGCTGACCCAGCGCCAGGTTGTACTCACGGCTACCGCGCTCATCGGCATGGCCCTGCACCAGGATTTCCAGCTTCGGTTGCGCCTTCATAAAGGCCCCGTGCGCTTCCAGGATTGCATGATCGGTCTCCGCCAGGGCCGCGCTGTCATAAGCAAACTGGAAAATCCGCGCCTTCGGGCGAACCGCTTCTGCCACTACAGCACTCTTGACCGGTTCGGTCTTGGCCGACCCCGGGGCCGCCGGGGCCTCCAGCGGCTTTGCCTGCATTTCATCGGCGCGCAGCGGGCGCGTTTGCACCGCTTCAAGCGCAGCTTTCTTGGCCTTCACGGGTTCGGCCACAGTCCCCTTGCTTGCTACGCCCTGCGCAGGCGGCAGGCCCGCGGCGTTCGCCATCTCGGGAGCACCCCGATTTTCGATCGGCGCCTCTTTGCTTGGCTTGCTTGCACACCCGGCCAAGGTCATGGTCAGAACGATTCCCATCACAGCATAACGAAGCATGAAATACCTACCTTATCTCTTAAGGCGACCACGCCGGTTCGCGCAAATCCCCTTCTTGCGTCAACCGCTGCTTGATCTTGCCATCCAGGGAAACGGTCGCCAGCACACCTCGGCCCTGTATCCGGGTGGCGTAAATCACGATGCGATCATTTGATGCAAAACTCGGCGCCTGATCATAATCGGTTTCGGTTAAGACTTGCACCTGTCGCGTCGACAATTCCATGACCGCGATCCGGAAAGCCCCCTCGACGCGGTGCACAAAGGCCAGCCAGCGCCCGTCTTTGGATAGCGCCGGCGAGACATTGTAGCTGCCATCAAAAGTGATGCGCTGGGTCTCGCCCGTAGCCCGTTCAAAGCGATAAATCTGCGGCGATCCGCCCCGGTCGGAGGTAAAAAAGATGAAACGCCCATCCGGGCTATAGACCGGCTCGGTATCAATGGATGCGCTCCGCAGCAAACGAACGGGGTCACCCTGGCCCGACGCATCGACCTGATATAACTGCGAAGACTGATCTCGCGTCAGGGCCACCACCAGATGTTTTCCATCCGGCGACCAGGCGGGAGCAGAATTCGAGCCCCGAAAGCGGGAGACCGCCGTGCGCTTGCCATCACTCAAGGTTTGCACATAGACGATGGGGCGGCGCTCTTCAAAGGAGACATACGCCATCTGAGTTCCATCGGGTGACCAGGCTGGCGAGATAATCGGCTCGGCCGACTCAAAGACGCTGGAGGCGTTGTGCCCGTCCACATCAGAAATCTTGAGGGCATAGCGGCCGGCTTGCTTGACCACATAGGTGATTCGTCCACCATAGGCACCGGGTGACCCCAACAAGGCCAGATGCACTTCCTCGGCAATACGGTGCGCCACACCACGCAGGGCTCTGGGCGGTACCACATAGCTGAAACCGACCATCTGGCGCGCCCGAACCGCATCATAAAGCCGGAAACGCACCTCAATATTCTTGTCTGGCAAGGTCGTCACCTGACCCACCACGACCGCATCGACATCATTCTTGCGCAGCCGGCCGAAACCGGCGGTCAACACATCGCCTACCTGCAAGGAGGCCTCGTTGACGATGCGAAATTGGCCGCTCAGAGAAAGATCGTCGGCCAAAACCCGTGCGACATCCTCCTGGCCGGCAGCCACCGGGCCAAAAGGACCGATCGCCACCACAATGCGGTTGGCGGCGCCGCCAACGATCTCAATGGTCATCGCCGACCACGCCGGGGCGGCCATCCACAGCAACAACAGGCTAATAATTACGCGCGGCACCGAATCTATTTACCCCACCCTGAGACGGGGCCATTGTAGCACCGGCCACGGCTATCCTTCACGCGGTCGAAAACGCAATTCCAGACCCTCACGAAAATCTGCCGCCAGCCCTGCGCCCGCGGGCAGCGGCAACGGGGATGCCTTCAGGATGGCCACTTCTACCGCCGCGTCATACGCCAGATGACCGCTCGATTGCAGCTTCTCTGGCGTCCCCATAATCTCGCCATTGGGAAATAGGCGCACCACATACACGACCTCTGGATTGCCCTTGATACCTTCCGGAATGCGAAGCAAACCGCGAATCTTGAGACGGATGCGGTCTTGGGCGTCCCGCAGCGCCATCGCCTTGAGTTGAGCCGTTGTACGCGCCTGCGTCTCGGCCCGCTGGCGCCGCAACTGCACCTGCTCCAACTCCGCCGCCATGGCCATCTTTTCCTCGTGCAGCAACTCCTGCTCCAGCGCCCGGCGGGCCGCCTCGCGTTGCTCGCGCTGCTGGCGTTTCTCCAGCTCGCGCCGTTTCTGTTCCACCTTGGCGCTCGGCAGTTTGGCTTGCTTGGGGTCCGGTTTTGGCTTGGCGGCTTTAATGGCGATATCCGGCTTGCGGACGGGCGGCGCTTCATCCTTGGGCGGCGCCTCAACCACTCGCTCCGGCTGAGGCGCTAGCGTCGGTTCCGGCAATTGCGTCCAGATCTCGGCCTGGACCGGCTGATCGGGCGCATTACGCCACGAAACGCCCAGCACCAGCGCCAGCACCAGGCCTGCGTGAGCCAGCACCGATAACAAGCCGGCCCACAGCGATGAACGATCCCCCGCCGGGGCTCGGGCAGACCCTGCCGCACGCGGCATCGCCCAAGCACTCATGAAGCCGGTTGGACCAGCAGACCAATACGCTCGACCCCACCGCGCTGGAGTAGATCCATCAGGCGCATCACTTGCTCGTAACGCAGGTTGCGGTCACCCGCCAGTACCACGGGCTGGCCCGGCCGGGCTGCTTGTCGGGCCCGCAACTCGGCCACCAGACGCCCCTCGGTAAAGGCCTCCTCGTGTCCGTCTGCCGCTCGATCGCGCAACATCAGCGAGGCATCGCTCCGCAGCACCACCTCCAGGGGCCCAACCGGGCTACTACTGCCCTGACCCATCCGCGGCAGCTCTACCTGCGACGGGCTCAGGAACGGCGCCGTCGCCATGAAGATGACCAGCAACACCAGCATCACATCAATGTAGGGAACCACATTCATCTGGCTCATGGCACGGCGCGGGCGTTGCCGGATCATGACTTCTGATGCCCCCAGCGTTGCATGACATTGGAAAACTCTTCCATGAAGACATCAAAGCGATTGGCCAGACGGTCGAATTCATGGGTGAAGTGGTTGTAGGCGATCACCGCCGGGATGGCGGCAAACAGACCGATGGCCGTCGCCACCAGCGCCTCGGCAATACCCGGCGCGACATGCGCCAGCGTCGCCTGCGAGACATTCGACAGACCACGGAAGGCGTTCATGATGCCCCAGACCGTTCCGAACAGGCCCACATAGGGTGACACCGAGCCAATCGTCGCCAACAGCGGTAGATGCGATTCGAGCCGGTCCATCTCGCGCTGGTACTCGGCACGCATCGCCCGCTGTGCACTTTCCAGAACCGCCTCGGGCATCGCACCGGGCTGCTTGAACATGCGCTCAAAGGCCTTGTAGCCGGCCCGGCAGACGCACTCCATACTGCCGACATTGGCTTGGGCCGGACGCTTTAGCATCTCGACCACCTTACCGCCGCCCCAGAACTCACTCTCAAAGGTCCGCGTGGCGCGCTCCTCGCGGCGGAAGGCAAACCATTTATGGAAAATCAAACCCCAGGACAACAATGAGGCCGCCAGCAAGAGCAGCATGACCAACTTGACGACCCAACTGGCCTCAAGCACCAGGGTCCAAAGAGAGAGATCCGTTGTCAGATTCATGCGCTGTTCAACTTAATAAAAAGATGAGGGGGAATTTTAGCGGCTCGCATCCCGCTTGCACTCACGCAGGCCAACTTCACCTGTGCGGCCAACAACACCTCGTCGCCGCGCCAAACTTGCTGCGCCATGGTCAGGCTGGCGCGGCCCATCTCGGTGATGCGGCACTGCACCGCCAGCGCATCATCAAAGCGCGCCGGTTTGCGGTAATCGGCCTCCACCCGCCGCACCACAAACAGCACATCGTCCTGCGCCGCCAACTCTGCCTGATGAATGCCCAGCGTCCGCAGCCATTCGCTGCGCGCCCGCTCCAAAAATTTCAGGTAATTGGCGTAATAAACCACGCCACCGGCATCGGTATCTTCCCAATAGACGCGCACCGGCCAGGAAAACGCGGCATTTATTTTACTCATCGAACAATTCCGTATTCTGGACGCGGGTCGGCGTAGCCAGTCCAAAATGCCGATAAGCCAAGGATTGCGCCACCCGGCCGCGCGGGGTACGCGCCAAAAAACCCTGCTGGATCAAATAAGGTTCCAGCACATCTTCGATCGTATCAGCCGCCTCACCAATGGCCGCGGCCAGGTTTTCCAGGCCCACCGGCCCGCCCGCAAATTTTTCCAGCAGGGCCGACAGCAGCTTGCGATCCATCACATCCAGCCCACCGTGATCGACCTCCAGCATCTTCAGCGCGGCATCGGCCACCGCCGCCGTCACCGCACCATCGGCCTTGACCTCGGCAAAATCGCGGACCCGGCGCAACAGGCGATTCGCAATGCGCGGGGTACCACGCGAACGGCGGGCAATCTCAAATGCCCCACTCTGATCAATGGCCACCTTCATCAACCGCCCGGAGCGCTCGACAATATGGGCCAGTTCGGCGGCGTTATAAAACTCCAGTCGGGCAACGATACCAAAACGATCACGCAACGGGTTGGTCAACATCCCGGCGCGGGTGGTGGCCCCAATCAGGGTAAACGGCGGCAGATCCAGCTTGACCGAACGCGCCGCCGGCCCTTCACCAATCATGATGTCGAGCTGATAATCCTCCAGCGCCGGATACAGAATCTCTTCGACCACGGGCGAGAGACGATGAATCTCGTCAATAAACAACACATCGTGCGGCTCCAGATTGGTCAACAGCGCCGCCAGATCCCCAGCGCGTTCCAGCACCGGCCCGGAGGTGCTGCGCAGATTCACCCCCATCTCGCGCGAGATGATGTGCGCCAGCGTGGTTTTGCCCAGCCCCGGTGGGCCAAACAGCAAGGTGTGATCAAGTGCCTCGTTGCGCTTACGCGCCGCCGCAATGAAGATTTCCAACTGTTCGCGCGCCCGCACTTGACCGACATATTCCGTCAAGGATTGCGGCCGCAAGGCGCGTTCAAACGCCTCTTCGTCGCGCGAGACTGGCCCGGGCGTGATCAGGCGGTCGGGAGCCGGCTTAGCCGCGAAGGTGTCAGGTTCAAGCATGACTATTTCCTCACCAGCAATTTAAGGGCCTGACGAATTGCCTCTTCCAGTTTCAAGTCGTCCGACAACGCTTTCAGGACCGGCAAGGCCTCCTTGTCAGAGTAGCCGAGGGCCATAAGCGCGCCTAGGGCCTCGTGCTGAACACTGGCGGGCGTAGCATGGCCACCGGCGACGCTAGGCAGGGCATCGGCAAGCTTGCCCTTGAGTTCCAGCAGCAGCCGTTCAGCCGTCTTTTTGCCAACGCCGGGGACCCGCGTCAGACGACCGACCTCTTGCAGGGCAACCGATTGAGCCAGTTCATCGACGCTCAGGCCGGACAACACCGACAAGGCCATCTTCGGCCCCACGCCCGTGATGCGGGTCAAGAGACGAAAAACCTCGCGCTCTTTCAGGGTCAAAAAGCCGTACAAAAGTTGCGCGTCCTCGCGCACCACAAACTGGGTGTACAGGCTCACCCGCTCGCCGAGGGCGGGCAGGTTGTAAAACGAACTCATCGGCACATCGACCTCGTAACCGATGCCGTGACAATCGACCACGATCTGCGGCGGGGTCTTCTCGATCAAGGTTCCGGTGATGCGGCCAATCATTTCTCGCCTCTTTACAAAATACGGCCCGATTTGCGCCGCCGTCCCGCCGTCATGATCGCACCCAAGCCTTGGCCGCCGTGGGCATGGCAGATGGCACAGGCCAGCGCATCCGCCGCATCGGCCGATGGCTCAGCGGAGAGATGCAACAACCGTTTGACCATGTTTTGCACCTGAACCTTATCGGCGTGGCCGTTGCCCACCACAGCCTGTTTAACCTGCAAGGCGGTGTACTCAAACACCGGCAGGCCCATGTGCGTCAGCGCGGCAATCAAGGCCCCGCGCGCCTGACCAAGCAACAGGGTCGATTGCGGATTGACATTAACGAACACCTTTTCCACCGCAGCCGCCTCGGGCTGGAACTGTTCCACCATCTCGCGTACGCCGTTGAACAGGATCGCCAGTCGCCCTGGCAACGCGCCGGCCTCGGTACGCACCACACCACTGGCCTGATATTCCAGCCGCTGCCCGTCCTGACTGATCACCCCGTAACCGGTGATGCGCAGGCCGGGGTCGAGGCCGAGGATTTTCACTCGGGCAAGATCGCCGCGCTATAAACCTCTTGCACATCGTCGAGGTCGTCGATCATATCGAGCATTTTCTGAAAGCGGCCAGCGTCTTCACCACCGACCTCGGTTTCATTGAGTGCCTTCATGGTGATTTCGGCAATCACCGGCGTAAATCCGGCGCCCACCAAGGCGTCTTTAACAATCGTCAGGTCACCGGTGGGTGCGGTCAGCACCTCGATTGAACCGTCGTCGTTGGCCAACACATCTTCGGCCCCGGCCTCCAGAGCCACCTCCATAACGCGATCTTCATCGGCGCCCGGCTCCAGGATAATCTGGCCGCAATGCTTGAACTGGAATACCACGGAACCATCGGTACCTAGATTGCCGCCGCACTTGGAAAAGGCGTGGCGGACATCGGCCACGGTACGGACCTTGTTGTCGGTCAGACAATCGACAATCACTGGCGCACCGCCCGGGCCGTAACCCTCGTAACGCACCTCTTCGTAATTGACGCCCTCCAGCTCACCAGTACCCTTTTTGATGGCGCGGTCGATGTTGTCGTTGGGCATATTCTCGGCCTTGCCCTTTTCCACGGCCATGCGCAGACGCGGGTTAAAGCTGATATCACCGCCGCCCATCCGCGCCGCGACCGTGATTTCTTTGGAAATACGCGAAAAAATCTTGCCCCGCTTGGCATCCTGCCGCCCCTTGCGATGCTGGATGTTTGCCCACTTGCTATGTCCTGCCATTGCCCTGATTCCCGAAAGCCTGAAAAACGGGGCAATTCTATCCGAGATCGGCCTTATTGCCGCCTTCCTCGCCCCTATAACCAGAACTCCCTAGCGCCACTTGCCGCGCCAGACCAAACCCATCAACACCCGCAAGAGCCCATATGCCAGCCAGGACCCCATCTTCTTGAACCAGCCGACGCGCCGCCAAGTCATGCGGTGCAGGACATGACTACCGCGCTGGAGTGCCGCTTCCAGACTGGCCCGCAACTGACGCGCAAAGGTCGGGTCAACCATCACGACATTGGCCTCACGCGCAAGCCAGAGGCTAAAAGGATCAATATTCGACGAACCGACCGTCGCCCAGACATCGTCGATGACTGCAACCTTGGCGTGCATGAAACTGGCATGATATTCACGAATCTCGACCCCTGCCTCGAGAAAATTTCGATACAGCGCTCGCGAGGCCTCTCGCACCAAGGGGTGATCGGAGCGTCCCTGCAGCAAGAGAACCACCCGCACACCGCGCTGGGCCGCCGCCACCAAGGCCCGGCGCAGAGCCATGCCGGGCAGGAAATAAGCGTTTGCTATCACGATCTCGTGGCGGGCGCTTCGAATTGCGCTCAGGTAGGCCTGCTCGATGTCACCCCGGTGGCGAAGGTTATCGCGCAGTACAAACTGCGCCCGGACCTCGCCACGCGGAATCATGTCCATGCGCAAGCGGGGAGAACGGGCTGGCCGCCGGTGCAACTGACTCCAGGACAATAGCCGCCACAGGCGACGCGTGGCTGGATAGATGTCGGCCAACAACGGTCCTTCGACGCGAACCGCGTAATCGTAGCGATGATCCGGTCGCCCCGGGGCGTTACGATCATCGATCACATTAATGCCACCAACAAAGGCTACACGGGCATCGATAACGACCAGCTTGCGATGCAAGCGACGCAGACGCGGCCAATGCAACCCCAACCGCGGCGGTCGATAGATCAGCAGGTCCACCCCAGCAACCCGCCATTCATGGCGAATATCCGCGTCAAAGCCAAAGGCCCCGAAGCCATCCAGCATGACCCTGACCCGCACCCCGCGCAACACGGCTCGGCTTAAGGCATGCGCGACCTCGTAGCCGGTGTGATCGGCGGCAAACAGATAGCTCTCGAAATAGATCTCACGCTCGGCCGTCTCGATCGCGGCAATCAGGGCCGGAAAATACTCCGCACCGTTTTCCAGCAGTTCGATGCGATTTCCGGCGCGCAGCATCAGGACGGTGACAAGTGCGTGGTCAGAACGGCGTGATCCGACAAACGCCGCCAGGCCGATCCGTGTAACACGGTCGCCGTATTGACCTTGAAGCCGCGCACATAAATCCGATCCAGGGCAAACAAGGGCAGCGCCGCAGGAAAGCTGCGCGCCGGTCGGCCGTGCATCTGACCAAACACCTCGCGCAAGGCCAATGCCGACTCCAGATGTCCGCAAGCACTGCCTCGCCAGTCATTAAAATCACCGGCCATAATCAGCGGGGCCTCGGCCGGGACCGTCGCGCGAATACGCTGGATAATTTGCGCAATCTGGCGCAGGCGGCTGCCCTCGGTCAGCGCCAGATGGATACAAATGGCATGCAAGGGTTGCTCCAGTCCCGGCACATCCAGCTGGCAGTGCAACAGGCCCCGCTGTTCAAAGGCATGATCGGAGATGTCCTCGTTCTCCCATTTCAGGATCGGGTAACGCGACAAGATCGCATTACCGTGATGGCCGTGTTCATAAACCGCGTTTTTGCCATAGGCGAAGTCACTCCACAGCTGGCCGGCCAGAAATTCCTCTGCGGAGGTTGCCGGCCAGTTGGCGAAACGCTTGTGACGACGGGCATGATGGCCCTGCACCTCCTGCAGGAACACGATATCCGGATGCAGGGCATGCAGTCGGTCGCGCATCTCGTGCAGAATCATGCGCCCGCCAAAAAAAGACATACCTTTGTGCGTGTTATAGCTGGCCACATACAGATTGGGGGCCTTCATGATCTGGCCCCTACCGCCCCGAGGCGGCGAATCGCGGCGGCATTGGATGAAGAAAAACAGGCCTCGGCGGCCTCGCTCCAAGGCAGCCAGCGTTGTGCGAGGTGTTCGCCCGGGGCGAGCCGCACGGTGACCGGCTCTGCCAACTCGAGTCCGAATACATGCTCGCGGTTATGCGTGGTGCCTGGCGCGTAACGATGCTGGTAGCAGGCAAAAATTTCGTAATCGGTGTAATAGTGCCAGTCGGCCAGCCCGGGGGCGGTGAGCCCAGTTTCTTCCTGAAGTTCGCGGCAGGCCGTCTCGCGCAGGGTCTCGCCCGCTTCCTGACTGCCGGTGACCGATTGCCACCAACCCGGGTGATCGGCGCGTTCCAGCAGCAGCACTTGGCGGTCTGGCGTGTAAATCACCACCAGCACGGAGACTGGAACCTTGAACGGCTTCTTCACCCCACGACGGGCTGCGCATTGCGCAGACGAATGTGCAATTCGCGCAACTGTTTTTCGTCCACCGCGTTGGGGGCCCCCGTCATCAGACAGTTGGCGCGTTGGGTCTTGGGGAAGGCAATGACATCGCGAATCGACTCGGCACCCGCCATCAGCGTCACCAGACGATCGAGGCCAAAGGCCAGACCGCCGTGCGGCGGCGCGCCAAATTGCAGGGCATCGAGCAGGAAGCCAAACTTGTTGCGGCGCTCTTCCTCGTTGATGTTGAGAGCGCCAAAGACCTGCTCTTGCACCGCCTCACGATGAATACGGATCGAGCCGCCACCGACTTCCCAACCGTTCAGCACCATGTCGTAGGCCTTGGATAGCGCGGCTCCCGGGTTACTGGTCAGCAGGGCCTCGTGGCCGTCCTTGGGCGCGGTGAAGGGGTGATGCAGGGCATCCCAGCGCTTCTCGTCCTCGTTGTATTCGAACATTGGGAAATCGACCACCCACAGTGGCGCCCAGGCGCGGCCATCGACGAAGCCCTTCTCGTGGCCAATCTTGGTGCGCAACGCACCCAGCGCATCGTTAACGACCTTGGCCTGGTCGGCACCAAAAAAGATCAGATCGCCGTTTTGCGCGCCGGTGCGTTCCATCACCGCCTTGAGAGCCGCCTCAGACAGATTTTTGACGATGGGCGATTGCAGGCCGGTCTCGTTGAGCTGGGTGACATCGTTGACCTTGATGTAAGCCAGGCCCTTGGCGCCATAAATCTTGACGAACTCGGTGCAGGCGTCGATTTCACCGCGCGTCAGCGCGGCACCACCGGGAATGCGCATGGCCGCAACCCGACCCGTTGGGGCGTTGGCCGGGCCGGAGAAGACCTTGAAGGCCACCTCCTTCATTGCATCGGTGACTTCGGTGATCTCCAGCGTTACGCGCAGGTCAGGTTTGTCCGAACCGTAACGACCCATCGCCTCGGCATAGGGCATTCGCGGGAAAGGATTCGGCAGATCAATATCCATCGCCTGCTTGAAGGTCGCGCGGATCATGCCCTCGACCAAATTCATCACCGCGTCCTCTTCTACGAAGGACATCTCCAAGTCCACCTGGGTAAACTCGGGCTGGCGGTCGGCGCGCAAGTCTTCATCACGGAAGCACTTGGTGATCTGGAAATAGCGTTCGAAGCCCGACACCATCAACAGTTGTTTGAACAACTGCGGCGACTGCGGCAGGGCGTAGAAGGCGCCGTCATGGACCCGCGACGGCACCAGATAGTCGCGCGCGCCTTCCGGCGTTGAGCGCGTCAGCATCGGCGTTTCGATCTCCATAAAATGCTGCTGATCGAGATAATCACGCATCAACTTGGCCACGCGGTAGCGCAGCCGCATGTTCTTTTGCATCGGCTCGCGGCGCAGGTCGAGATAGCGATATTGCAAGCGAATGTTTTCGCTGAGATTGTCATCGTCGATCTGAAACGGCGGCGTGGCACTGGCGTTGAGTACCTCGATCTCGCGCGTCAGCACCTCGATCAGGCCGGTGCCGATATGGGCATTCTCGGTGCCCGCTGGCCGGGCCCGAACCAGCCCGCGAATGCGCAACACAAACTCATTACGCACCTCTTCGGCGATCTTGAAGGCCTCGGCGGTGTCGGGATCAACCACCACCTGCACCAGACCGTCACGGTCACGCAGATCGATGAAGATCACCCCGCCGTGGTCGCGACGCCGATGCGCCCATCCGCACAACACAATTTCCTGACCAATATGCTCGGCGCGTACCGCACCGCAGTAATGAGAACGCATGAAACTTCCTTAATTCGACGCCGGTTTGGGCGGGGCTACAACGCCCATGGAGATGATGTACTTGAGTGCCGCATCGACCGTGACATCGACTTCCAGAGTCGCATCACGGCGCACATAAAAATAAAAGCCATTCACCGGGCTGGGCGTGGTGGGAATAAACACCCCAACATAGTCATCGTGCAACTGGGGCGCCAGCTCACCCGGCACATTGGTCTGGAAGGCCAACGACCACGCTTCGGGATGCGGATAACGCACCAGCAACACCTTTTTGAAAGCGTGGCCTTCGGAGGACAACAGCGTGTCAGAGACCTGCTTGACGCTGCCGTAAATGGAATTGACCACCGGGATGCGCTTGAGGATGCCATGCCACAAATCGAGCAGCTTCTGCCCGATCAGATTGGCCGAGATCAAACCGGTCAGCAGGATGATGACCAAGGTCAGCAATACGCCACCGCCTCGCACCGGCACGCCCAGCCAAGCCTCCGGCCGCCAGTGTTCGGGCAACAGCAGCAAGCTGGTATCCATGGCGCCGATCAAGGCGTTGAGAACCCACAGGGTGATGCCCAGCGGGACCCAGATCAATAGTCCCGTAATAAAGTAACGCTTCATGTTCAACCGGCCGCGCAACCACCGCAGCCGCCCGCGCTGCAGGCCGGGGCCTCGGACTTGGCTGGCTGACCATTCTTGAAGTCGGTGGCATACCAACCATTACCCTTCAAGGCGAAACCGGCGGCCGTCACTTGCTTGGAAAAGCTTGACTGCCCGCATTGCGGGCAAACCGTCAGCGGCGCATCACTGACTTTTTGCATCTCATCCTGCGCATGACCGCAGGCACTACATTGGTAGGCGTAGATAGGCATGATTTTCAAAGAAAAAGGGGTTGGCGCGAATTATACCCGGGCTGCAATCACTTGCGGCGACCGTAACCTAGGATTACCAGGCATCGCAACGGGCGGCCCCGTCTCACTATCCCATCCAGTGCCGGATGTCCTGAAGCCCTTGCCTTAAAGAGGGGGGCTGACCGTCACCCTGGCATTGAATCAGGGCCACCACCCGGGGCGGGTTTCCGTGTTGTCGCAACTCAAGCAATGCGATCCGGCCGGCCGCCGCAGAGGTGGCCAAGCCTGCAATCGTGCCCAAGGCATCCATCGATACCTCCTGCGTGTGCAGCGAGAGGTAGGCCTCGGGCGCACCCAGAACGGCATTAAAGTCCTCAATCTGCCCACACAAATCCGGTATCCGGCGCGGGTCGGCCAGATTATCTGTCTCCTTGGCCAATGCGGCTAATTGATTTTCCACTCGGCGCCGGGCCCTGCGTTCGGCAACCGCATCAAACAGACCATCCAGCAAACGAAGAACCAGCGCCGTACGCACCGCCGACTCGGATTCTCCGGGGCAAAGCAAGGCGTAGTGGTCAAAATTCCAGATCTGGCGCGGCAGATCCCGCACCAGGAAACCGTCCACCTCGCCGGGTCCAAAGTCATCGCGCACCATAGGCTCTGCCGTCAACAAGGCCCACATGCCATGACAACTGCCGCCGTGATTCTCGGCGTAAGCCCGGGCCTCGGGGCTCCGACACAAGGCCGCTGCAATCTCGTCTGGAGCTGCAAACAAGGCCCGAACCAGCGGTTGATGGAGAAATGCCTCGCGATTGATCTGGAGCGGCCCCGGGATTGCCGACACCAAGGCCTCCACATAGTCCAACGACTGGCTGAGCGCGGGCAAGTAAGGGTCGGGGTAAGGGCAAGCCTGCACCAGGCGCGGATCGACTCGATCAACCCCACGGCGCAGAACCGCGAGCGTCCGCTCGGGGATCCGCGCTGGCCGGGGTTTAAAGCGATCCCAGAAAGGGCTCACAAGTCCCTCGGCGCAGCCTCAGCGGCCGTCTATACGCCGCTCGATCAGAACGGAATGTCGTCTTCCGGCGCACCGAAGTCCGGCGCGCTGGATGCGGCGGCTGGGCGACCGCGCGGGGCCTCGGACCCACCAGCACCGTCATCGAAGGCCGCACTGCTGCTGCCGCTTCGGCCGCCCAGCATCTGCATACGGTCACCACGAATCTCCGTGGTATAACGGTCAGCACCCGTCTTGTCCTGCCACTTACGCGTCCGCAGGGAACCCTCAACATAGACGGAACTGCCTTTTTTCAGGTACTGGGCGCAGATCTCAGCCGTCTTACCGAAGAAAGCCACGCTGTGCCACTCCGTCACTTCCTGCATCGCTCCGCTCTTGTCCTTGAACTTGTCGGTGGTGGCCAAACGCAAGTTTGCGACCGCATCACCGCTCGGCAGATAACGCACCTCGGGGTCTGCGCCGAGATTACCGATCAAAATCACTTTATTGACTGAAGCCATGTCTACCCCCAAAAATAGGTGCGGAGCGATGCCGCCGAGCCGGCATTGTACCCAATCCGCCCTGGATTACCTGTCTCGCGTGCACTAAGCCTCGGCCGCCATGGCCATCTCGTGTGCCAGAGCATGGCGCACACCCTCCTCATCCCAGCCAAGCTGACTGACCTTGAGCAGCACTGCGCCCTCTTCCGCCAGCACCGTCACCGCTTCCACTCCGGCAAATACCGTCAGTTGGGCAGCCAAATGTTGGGCGTGGGAAGATTCCATCGGCCCCACATGAAACATTTGTGTTTTCACTCGGGGCGGCGGCGTCATGGTCATCGCCAGTCCCAGCCAGAGGCTCATCAGGACACCGCAGAAAATGAAGGTTGCCGAAAAACCATAGTGCTGGGCCAGCCAGCCACCCACCATACCGCCCAGAAACAGTCCGAAAGCCTGTGCAGTGTTATAGATCCCCATCGCCGTGCCCTTGGCCTCGGGCGGAGCAATTTTCGAAACCAGTGACGGCAGACTGGCTTCCAGCGTGTTGAAGGCTATGAAGTACAGCAGCAGGGCCAGGACAATGAACCAGAAGTGATCCAGACTAAAGGCCATCAGAACCTGCGCCACCAGCATCAAGGCAACCGAAGCAACAAATACCGGCTTCATGCGGCCCTGCTTTTCCGCCACGATAATGGCCGGCACCATGAGCACAAAGGAAACGAGCACAACCGGCAGATAAACCTGCCAGTGTTCGGCCGTCGCCAGGGTCTTTTGCAAAGCGAAGGGCACCACCACGAACATGGCCATCTGCGCGGCATGCAAGGCGAAAATACCAAAATTCAGGCGCAGGAGCTCGGTCTGCTGCAAACAATCGCCAAAACGGGCAGGGTTGGCCTGAGCATCCGAGTGAAACGCCATGGCGCCAGGATCGGGAGTCACGAAACGAACCACGCCAATTGCGGCAAAGGCCAGAATTCCGGTCAAGAGGAACATGCCCGGGAGGCCGATCCATGCATAAAGCGCCGGGCCAGCGGCCATGGAACCAGCAAAAGCGAGACCGATCGTCATCCCAATCATGGCCATCGCCTGAGTGCGTTTTTCCTCACGCGTCAGATCGGCCAACAAGGCCGTCACTGCCGCCGATATAGCCCCCGCACCCTGCAAGGCGCGGCCGGCAATAATTCCGTAAATGCTATCCGCGCTGGCCGCCAACAGGCTGCCCAGGGCAAAGATCAGTAGCCCCAGAATAATGACGGGCTTGCGACCAAAACGATCGGAAGCCATTCCGAACGGGATCATCAAAAGGGCTTGGGTCAAGCCATAAATCCCCAACGCGAGGCCAATCAGGGTATGGTCATCCGTCAAATCCTGCGCATAAATGGCAAACACCGGCAGAATCAGGAACATGCCCAGCATACGCAGACCAAATATACCGGCCAGCGAAATGGCCGCACGGCGTTCGGAAGGGAGCAGTGGGGAAGAGGCGGGAGCGGTGGATGTAGTCACAGTCAAATCGAAGTGTCAAAACAAGGCAAAGAGCGCGTATATTAGTCGGTTTACAATAAATTCGGCCCATCCATGATCCGCATCCGCGGTGCTCGCACCCACAATCTGAAGAACATCAGCCTGGATCTGCCGCCGCACCAACTGATCGTTATCACCGGCCTGTCCGGTTCCGGCAAGTCGTCGCTGGCCTTTGACACCTTGTATGCCGAGGGCCAGCGTCGCTATGTTGAGTCCTTGTCGGCCTATGCGCGGCAGTTTTTGCAATTGATGGAGAAGCCCGATGTCGATCTCATCGAGGGGCTCTCGCCCGCCATCTCGATCGAGCAGAAGGCCACCAGTCACAACCCCCGCTCCACCGTGGGTACGGTGACGGAGATCCACGATTATCTGCGCTTGCTGTTCGCCCGTGCCGGTACGCCACGCTGTCCCGATCATGGCATTGAATTGTCGGCCCAGACCGTTTCCCAGATGGTCGACCAAGTGCTGGCCCTGCCCGAGGAGACGCGGCTGATGATCTTGTCGCCCCTGATCGTGGGACGCAAGGGTGAACAAGCCAACCTCATTGATGAGTTACGCGCTCAGGGATTCGTACGGGTGCGCGTGGACGGCGAGGTGTTTGAGATCGATGCCGTTCCAAAACTGGACAAAAACAAGAAGCACACCTTAGAGGTGGTTATTGATCGAATCAAGATCCGCCCGGACATCCAGCAGCGCCTCGCTGAGTCGTTTGAAACGGCCTTGCGGCATTCCGACGGACGGGCCTTGGCTGTGGAGATGGACTCCGGCAAGGAGCATCTGTTTTCGGCCCGTTTTGCCTGTCCGGTGTGTGACTACGCCCTGCCCGAGCTCGAGCCGCGCCTGTTTTCGTTCAACAACCCCATGGGCGCCTGCCCGCGTTGTGATGGACTCGGCCTGATCCAATTCTTCGACCCTGAGCGAGTGGTCGCCTTCCCGCACCTGTCTCTCGCCTCCGGGGCCATCAAGGGTTGGGATCGACGCAACGCCTTTTTCTACCGCATGATCGAGGCTCTGGCCTTCCACTATGGCTTCGACATCGAAACCGTTTGGGATGATCTGCCCGAACGCGTTCGCGAGATTGTCCTGTTTGGCAGTGGTAATGAGGTCATCAGCTTCCATTACCTGGGCGAGAATGGCCGCGCCCAGCCGCGTAAGCATGCCTTTGACGGCGTCATCCCCATCTTGGAGCGGCGTTACAAAGAAAGTGAATCGCAAATGGTGCGCGAGGATCTGGCCAAATACATCGCTAACCGCACCTGCCCGGAATGCGCGGGCAGCCGTTTGCGTCGTGAGGCTCGCCATATCACTCTGGGCGGCGCCCATCTGCATGAACTGGCCCATCTGCCCATCCGCAACTGCCTGGCATTTTTTGAAACCCTCAAACTAGAGGGCAATCGCGCCCAAGTCGCTGACAAGATCGTCCGCGAAATCTGCGCCCGTCTCGGTTTTCTCAATAATGTCGGCCTAGACTATTTGTCGCTAGATCGTTCCGCTGACACCCTGTCGGGCGGCGAGGCCCAGCGCATTCGTCTTGCCTCGCAGATCGGCTCTGGCCTGACCGGGGTCCTGTATGTGCTGGACGAACCCTCTATTGGCCTCCATCAACGCGATAACGAGCGTCTTCTGGGCACCCTGCGCCACCTGCGCGACCTGGGAAATAGCGTGATTGTTGTCGAGCATGATGAAGACGCCATCCGCGCCGCCGACCATATCGTTGATATGGGGCCCGGGGCGGGGGAGCATGGTGGCGAAATTCTCGCCGCCGGAACGATTCAGGACATTCTTGCTAGTGATCGCTCACTTACGGCGGACTACCTCTCGGGAAGAAGGACCATTGCCCTGCCCAAACAAAGGCGTTCCGGACGCGAGGACCGGCGCCTGTGCCTGACCGGGGCCCGCGGCAACAATCTGAAATCGGTCACCCTCGACCTCCCGCTGGGACAGTTCATTTGCATCACGGGCGTCTCCGGATCGGGCAAATCAACCCTCATCAACGATACTCTCTACACCCAAGTAGCCAACCAGCTGAACGGGGCGTCCGCCACCCCAGCCCCATTTGATTCAATCACCGGCATCGAGTTCTTCGACAAGGTGGTCAATGTCGATCAATCGCCGATCGGCCGCACCCCGCGCTCCAATCCGGCCACCTACACCGGGCTTTTCACCCCCATCCGCGATCTTTTCGCCGGTACGCCCATGGCCCGTGAACGGGGTTATGAGCCAGGACGCTTTTCCTTCAACATCAAAGGGGGTCGCTGCGAGGCCTGTCAGGGCGATGGCCTCATCAAGGTTGAAATGCACTTCCTGCCCGACATCTATGTCCCCTGTGATGTTTGCCACGGCCAGCGCTATAACCGCGAGACTCTGGAGATTGAATACCGGGGCCGCAATATCCGCCAAATCCTGGAGATGACGGTCGAGGAGGCGCGTGCCTTCTTTGCGGCTGTGCCGGTGGTCGCTCGCAAGCTGCAGACCCTCGTGGATGTCGGGCTGTCCTACATCCGGCTTGGCCAATCGGCCACCACGCTGTCGGGGGGTGAGGCGCAGCGCGTCAAACTGGCCCTTGAATTGTCCAAGCGCGACACCGGTCGTACCCTTTACATTCTTGATGAGCCGACCACCGGCCTCCATTTTCACGACATTGCCCTGCTCCTCTCGGTTCTGCAACGCCTAGTCGAGCGCGGCAACACCATTCTTGTCATCGAGCACAATCTGGATGTCATCAAGACCGCCGACTGGATTGTGGACCTTGGCCCTGAGGGAGGCGATGGCGGCGGGCGTATCATCGCCGTAGGCACGCCGGAGCAGGTGGCAGCCAACCCCGCTAGCGTTACCGGCCAATATCTGAAAACCGTCCTGGAAAAACATGTCTGAACCCGTTCGTCTATCCAAGCTCATGTCTGAACGCGGACTCTGTTCTCGCCGTGAGGCGGATACCTATATCGAACGCGGCTGGGTCTGGGTCAATGGCGTCCAGATCAGCCTGCTCGGCACCAAGGTCGCGCCGGACTGCGAAATACGGCTGACGCGCGAGGCCAATCTGCAACAAGCGCAACGCGTTACCATCCTGATGCACAAGCCGGTTGGCTATGTCAGCGGGCAGCCCGAACCCGGCTACGAACCTGCGGTCGTTTTGGTTAAGCCCGAGCATCGCTGGGACGAGGACCGCACCAACCCCTTCTCCCCGGCCTGGCTCAAAGGTCTGGCCCCGGCCGGCCGACTGGACATCGATTCGACCGGTCTACTGGTCTTGACCCAGGATGGGCGGATTGCCAAGCAACTTATTGGCGAGAACTCGAGTATTGAGAAAGAATATTTGGTACGCGTCGCGGGATCGCTGGATTCAGCCGGACTACGACTGTTGAATCATGGCCTCTCTTTGGACGGCAAGGCCCTGCGCCCTGCGAAGGTCAGCTGGCAGAACGAAGACCAGCTACGCTTTATCCTGAAAGAGGGGAAGAAGCGGCAGATCCGCCGTATGTGTGAATTGGTGGGCCTCACCGTGGTCGGCCTGAAGCGGGTCCGGATTGGGCGGATCATGCTTGGCCATCTACCCATGGGGCAGTGGCGCCTGTTACGCGCTGACGAAGGGTTCTAATTCAGCGCTGTCCCGGATGGGACAAATGCCACCCGATCACCGACCTGCAGGCCGAGCGCGACGGCCGCCGAGCCTCGATTCGTCGCGATCTCGACCAAGCCGTTGGCGTTGCTGTGCCAGAACACCTCGCCCTTCCCGCCCTCGCTAAAGGTGCGTTGCCAAGGTAAGGCGCGGTCCTTCAGCTGCAGACGATCCTGTGGGCCCCACAAAGCCGCGCGCAGGCCCGTCCAAGCATTGCCGTAATGGTCGATGTAGATCACCCGCGGCAGATCGGCGGAATCAAACTCGACTTGCAAGGCCTCAATAGCCTGCAAGTCGCCCGCAGCAATCATGCGGCTGGCTTCATCCCGGGCCAAACGGGCCGCAATAGGCGCATACAGATCGCGACCATGGAAGCTATCCGACACCCACTCGGGGCGCCAGGCAATACGGTAGGCTTGGCTCTGCTGTGCCCGCTGGGCCCGAACCGACAGCAATCCATTATCGGGCCCGACATACCAAACCCCATCAGCCCAAAGCGCCACCGACTGACGCGGGCCACCGACACCAGGATCCACGACCGCCAGAACCACAGTGGTCACTGGGAAGGTAAAGGCATCGATCAGATGCGCTCCGGCATGGGCATTAAAGTCGGGCAAGGCATGAAACAGGTCCACCACCGGAATGCCCGGGGCTTCTTGATGCAAGACGCCTTTGAGCTGCCCCGCATAGGGATCCGTCCAGCCGTAATCAGTCATGAGCGCGATCAGCGCCATTCTGAACCTGCGCGGCGGTAATCCGAAGACAAAAAAGCCGGCTGAAAGGCCGGCTTCTGGTGTGCCAGTGGCACGCTATTACTCGGCAGCCGACTCGGCAGCCGACTCGGCGGTCGCGGCCCGATCAACCAGTTCGATCAAGGCCATGGGAGCATTGTCCCCGATGCGGAAGCCGAACTTGAGGATACGCGTGTAGCCACCATTACGGGCTGCGAAACGCGGACCCAGATCGTTAAACAGCTTGCCGACGAGGTCACGATCACGCAGACGGTCAAAAGCCAGACGGCGATTGGCCAGACTCGGCTTTTTGCCCAGGGTAATCAGCGGTTCTACGACACGACGCAGTTCCTTGGCCTTGGGCAGAGTGGTTTTAATAACTTCGTGGGTCAGCAACGCAATCGACAGGTTGCGAAGCAATGCCTGACGATGGCTGGAGGTACGATTCAGTTTACGGTTGGAGAGACGGTGACGCATATCAACCTCGATTCACAGTGGGGCGTTCCAACCCGGCAGGAGGCCAGCTCTCCAGCTTCATGCCGAGCGAGAGGCCGCGAGCAGACAGTACATCCTTGATTTCATTCAGGGATTTACGGCCCAGGTTGGGGGTTTTAAGAAGTTCATTTTCGGTGCGCTGAACCAGATCACCGATGTAATAAATGTTTTCAGCCTTGAGACAGTTGGCGGAACGAACCGTCAGTTCCAACTCGTCAACCGGACGCAGATAGACACCATCAATCTGAGTGCCTGTCAAAGACGGCTGGTGCGAGGATTCAATCGTCACCCCGCGGAGCTCAGCGAACGGGACCAATTGGTTAATCAGCAACCGCGCCGAAGCACGCACGGCCTCTTCAGGGTCGATCACGCCATTGGTCTCAATCTCAAGAATCAGCTTGTCGAGATCGGTGCGCTGTTCAACGCGAGCCGCCTCAACGCTGTAGCTCACCCGACGCACCGGGCTAAACAGGGCATCCATGGGAATGGTACCGACCGCGCGCGACTCTTCGCCCTGGACACGCACCGTCGAGGGCTCGTAGCCACGGCCGGAGGCAATAGTGATCTCCATATCCAGCCGACCACCTTGCGTGACTCGAGCAATGACATGATCAGGATTGAGAATCTCAACCTCAGAACCGGCAATGATGTCTGCCGCCGTGACAACGCCTTCGCTGTTCTTTTTAATTTGAACAGTGGACTTATCACGACCATGTAACTTGACGGCCAAGCCCTTCAGGTTGAGAAGGATGTCGACAACATCTTCCTCGACGCCATCAATAGTGGAATATTCGTGCACAACACCTGCAATGCTGACCTCGGTCGGTGCGTGACCTTCCATGGAGGACAACAGGATGCGACGCAACGCGTTGCCCAGGGTGTGGCCGTAACCACGCTCGAAAGGCTCAAGCGTAATGCGGGCCTGACGAGGGGAAACGCTGTCGACCTCGATGATGCGCGGTTTAAGCAGTTCTCCGGTTTGGGACATGTCTGGTTCCTTGATAGACCGACGAATAACGACGGATAATTACTTCGAATACAGTTCGACAACGAGGTTCTCGTTGATCGTCGAGGGCAATTCAGCACGGGCCGGCATGGCCTTGTAGGTGCCTTTGAGGGCCTTGGCATCAACCTCGATCCATTCGGGGAAACCGCGCCCCTGAGCCGCTTCAACAGCGCCCTTGATACGCAATTGCGCCTTGGCCCGCTCAGCGACTTCAACCACATCGCCCGGCTTGACTTGGTAGGACGGGATGTTAACGCGACGACCATTAACCAGAATGCCGTTGTGGCGAACCACCTGCCGCGCCTCGGTACGAGATGCGCCAAAGCCCATCCGGTAGGTCACGCTATCCAAGCGGGATTCGAGGATCTGCAGCAGGTTTTCGCCGGTCACGCCTTTGCGATCGGACGCGGACTTGTAGGTCAGACGGAACTGGCCTTCCAGAACGCCATAGATACGACGAATCTTCTGTTTTTCACGCAGGTGAACGGCATAGTCAGACAAACGCTGGTTCTTTGCACCATGCTGGCCCGGACGCGAATTACGGCGCTCGATGGCACATTTGTCGGTATAGCACTTCTCGCCCTTGATAAAGAGCTTTTCGCCTTCACGGCGGCACTGACGGCACTTGGGATCGGTATTACGGGCCACGCTGTGGTCTCCTTGAATCAGATACGACGCTTCTTGGGCGGACGGCAGCCGTTATGCGGCATGGGCGTCACATCCGAGATGCTGATAATCTTGAAGCCCAACAGATTGAGGGCGCGAACGGAGGAGTCACGGCCCGGGCCCGGGCCCTTGACACGAACTTCCAAATTCTTGACACCATATTCTTGGGCCATCTTGCCTGCGCTTTCAGCGGCAACCTGAGCAGCAAACGGGGTGCTCTTGCGCGAACCCTTAAAGCCAGCGCCACCCGAGGTCGCCCAAGACAGCGCATTGCCCTGACGGTCGGTAATGGTGATGATGGTGTTGTTAAAAGAAGCGTGGACATGAGCCACACCGTCAACGACATTCTTTTTGACTTTCTTGCGCACGCGGGCGCTGGTATTTGACTTAGCCATGAGATTCCATCCTGCCGTTATTTCTTGTTCTGCATCTGACGACGCGGGCCCTTGCGGGTGCGTGCGTTAGTGCGCGTACGCTGACCGCGCAGCGGAAGACCGCGCCGGTGACGCTGACCACGATAGCAGCCGAGGTCCATCAAGCGCTTGATGCTCATCGTGATTTCACGACGAAGATCACCTTCGACGGTAAACTTCTGCACCCCATCGCGAAGCTTGTCGATGGCCGCATCATCGAGATCCTTGATCTTGGTGGAGGGCGCAATCCCACACTGCTCGCAAATCTGGCGAGCACGAGTACGACCAATGCCGTACACCGCCGTCAAGGCAATCTCAGCATGTTTGTGATTCGGGATATTAACCCCAGCAATACGGGCCATCAGAAACTCCGCACGGAAAACAAAACATTATACAAAATTAACTCCCAGCTTTCAACTGAAAAGTACCCTAGGGGGTCAACCCTGGCGCTGCTTGTGACGTGCCTCAGCGCAAATAACGCGCACTACACCATTGCGGCGCACGATCTTGCATTTACGACAAATCTTCTTGACCGATGCTTGAACTCGCATATTCGGCTCCTCTAAAACTCAATGACCTAAAAAGTTTCCGCCCTTGAAGTTAGCCTTCTTGAGCAAACTCTCGTACTGATGAGACATCATGTAGGACTGAACCTGGGCCATGAAATCCATCGAAACAACCACCAGAATCAACAGACTGGTACCGCCAAAATAGAACGGAACATTCCATTTCAAAATCAAAAATTCCGGCAGCAAGCAGACCAGCGTGATATAGACCGCGCCCACCACCGTCAACCGCGTCATGATCTTGTCGATATAGCGCGAAGTTTGATCCCCTGGCCGAATGCCGGGCACAAAGGCACCGCTTTTCTTCAGGTTGTCTGCCGTTTCACGAGGGTTGAATACCAGCGCCGTATAGAAAAAACAGAAAAACACAATCGCCGTTGCATAGAGCAGCACATAGAGCGGCTGCCCGGGTGATAGGGCCGCACCCACATCACGCAACCAGGTCATGCTCTCGCCGCTTCCAAACCAGCCGGCCAGCGTGGCAGGGAACAGAATAATGCTCGAGGCAAAAATCGGCGGGATCACTCCGGCCATGTTGATCTTGAGCGGCAGATGCGAGCTCTGCCCCCCGTAAACCTTGTTGCCCACCTGACGCTTGGCATAGTTAACCAGAATTTTACGCTGACCCCGTTCAACAAACACCACCAAGGCGACCACCAGGATGGCGCCGACGAACAGTAACAGCGCTAGCGGGATCGAGAAGGCGCCAGTCCGAGTCAGGTCGAGGGTGCCACCGATTGCGGCGGGTAGGCCAGCCGCAATGCCGGCAAAGATGATCATGGAGATGCCATTGCCAAGGCCGCGCTCAGTGATCTGCTCGCCCAACCACATCAAGAACATGGTGCCAGCGACCAGCGTCAGCATGGTTGTGACGCGGAACATCAGGCCCGGATCAATCACCAGCCCCGCTTGACCTTCAAGTGCAATGGAGATGCCAATGGCCTGAAAGGTCGCCAGGACAACGGTTCCATAGCGAGTGTACTGAGTAATCTTGCGACGCCCCGCCTCGCCTTCCTTTTTTAAGGCCTCCATCGAAGGAGACACCACCGTCAACAACTGCATGATGATGGAGGCCGAGATGTAGGGCATGATGCCCAAGGCAAAAACCGTGAAGCGCTCAAGCGCACCGCCCGAGAACATGTTGAACATGCCCAAGATCCCACCGGCCTGGGTCTTGAAAAGATCGGCCAGAACGACGGGATCGATGCCCGGAACAGGAATGTGGGCACCGATGCGATAGACGACCAGGGCCCCAATGAGGAACCAAAGGCGTTGTTTGAGATCCCCCATCTTGCCAGACATCTGCATTAGGCCAGCCGCACCGGACACTTCGTTCTCCCGAGCCCCGGCTTAAGCGGCTTCTGCCACGGAGCCGCCAGCCGCCTCGATGGCAGCACGGGCACCGGCGGTAACGCCAAGTCCAACGAACTTGACCGCCTTGTCAATCGAACCGGCGAGGATCACCTTGGCGCTACGCGTCATTTGCGGCACTAAGCCAGCCTGAAGCAGAACCAGAAGATCGACGCTGTCGACCGGCAACTGAGCGATATCGGACAAGCGAACTTCAGCCTTGAAGGCGCGATCCACGGAAATAAAGCCGCGCTTCGGCAGACGGCGGGCCATAGGCATTTGACCGCCTTCGAAACCGACCTTGTGGAAACCGCCAGCCCGCGATTTTTGACCCTTGTGGCCACGGCCCGAGGTTTTGCCAAGACCCGAACCGATACCACGGCCGAGACGCTTCTTGGAGTGCTTGCTGCCGGCACCCGGTTGGATAGAATTCAAATACATCAGAGGACCTCGCTCTTGAGCAGGTAGCGAACCGTAGTGATCATGCCGCGGTTGGACGGCGTATCTTCAACAACTACGGAGTGATTGATGCGCTTCAGGCCCAGGCCACGCACACAGGCGCGATGCGATTGGACGGTTCCAATCACACTTTTGACCTGAGTTACCTTGATTTTACCGGTCGAATTTGCCATTACTTACTCCATGATCTCGGCGACCGACTTGCCACGCTTGGCAGCAATGTCAGCCGGGGTGTTGAGCTGTTTCAGGCCATTCAGGGTTGCACGCACCACATTATTAGCGTTAGTAGAGCCGAGGCATTTGGCCAGCACATTGGTCACGCCCATCACTTCAAAAACGGCACGCATGGCACCACCGGCAATAATGCCAGTACCTTCGCTAGCCGGTTGAATCAGCACCACGGCAGCACCATGACGACCGACAACGGCGTGATGGAAGGAGCCATTCTTCAACGGAATCTTGACCATATTGCGACGGGCTTCGTCCATACCCTTTTGCACGGCCACCGGCACTTCACGGGACTTACCTTTGCCCATGCCAACCGAACCGTCGCCATCCCCCACCACCGTGAGGGCGGAGAAGGCCATGATCCGACCGCCCTTAACCGTTTTGGAAACCCGGTTAACGGCAATCATCTTTTCACGCAGGCCGTCGCTGACCTCTTCTTGCTTTTGCTGTTGTTGCATTTTAGCCATGATCTTCCCCGCTATTAGAACTGCAGACCATGCTCACGGGCAGCATCGGCAAGGGCCTTGATGCGTCCATGGTAAGCAAAACCGCTCCGGTCAAACGCTACGCGCTCAATGCCGGCCGCCTTGGCCTTTTCTGCAATACGCTGACCAACCAAAGACGCAGCGGCGACATTGCCACCATTCTTGACCTGGCCCCGCATCTCTTTCTCGGCCGTAGAGGCCGAAGCCAGAACGACAGAGCCACTCGGGTCGATAACCTGAGCGTACACATGCAAATTGGTACGGTGCACACTAAGGCGCGCCACCACGAGTTCGGTGATCTTTGCGCGGGTTTTGCGCGCTCGGCGCAAACGCCGGATCTTCTTTTCCATGATCTTAACTCCGGATTATTTCTTCTTGGTCTCTTTGATCGAGACCACTTCATCAGAATAGCGGACACCTTTGCCCTTATAGGGCTCCGGCGGACGATAGGCACGCACCTCGGCGGCAACTTGGCCAACCACCTGCTTATCAGCACCTTTGATCAGCACTTCGGTCTGAGAGGGGGTTTCCACCTTAATGCCCGCGGGCATGGCATGGACCACTGGGTGCGAAAAGCCGAGCGACAGATTTAGCTTGTCGCCTTGTGCTTGTGCCCGATAACCAACACCAACCAAGGTCAATTTACGCTCAAAGCCTTTGCTTACGCCCTGCACCATATTGGCCAGCAAGGCACGGATCGTACCCGACATGGCATGCGCAAAACGGCTGTCGTTGGCCGGAGTCACTTGCAGCTGGCCGTCAGCGTGCACCACCTGGATATCCGCCACCAAGGCTTGAGTCAAGGCGCCCATCGGGCCCTTAAGGGTAATGGCAGAGACGGACAAAGCCACCTCAACACCAGCAGGAACAACAACTGGATTTTTAGCAATACGTGACATGTTCTACCTTTGCTAAAAGATCAAGCGACGACGCAGAGGACTTCACCACCGACGCCCAGACTACGCGCCCGGCGATCAGTCATGACACCCTGGGAAGTGGAAACAATGGCAACGCCAAGCCCGTTCATCACGCGCGGCAGCTCATTGCTACCCTTGTAGACGCGTAAACCCGGGCGGCTAACGCGCTCGATCTTGCCGATAACAGGCTCACCCGCGTAATAACGCAGGGCCATCTCCAGCTCAGACTTGCCGTCTGCCTGACGAATCACATAACCATCGATATAACCTTCATCGCGCAACACATCGGCAATCGCAGTCTTGAGACGCGATGCGGGCATGCGAACAGTGGCTTTTTCTACCATCTGCGCGTTGCGAATGCGGGTCAGCATATCGGCGACGGGATCGCTCATGCTCATATTCTTCTCCTTACCAGCTGGCCTTGACCACGCCCGGAATTTCACCGTTCATGGCAAGCTCGCGAATCTTGATACGGCACAGGCCAAATTTGCGGAACACGCCACGCGGACGGCCGGTAATCTGACAACGGTTACGCAGACGCACCGCGCTCGAATTACGCGGCAGGTCTTGCAATTCCATACGCGAGGCGTAGCGATCTTCATCGCTACGGCTCATGTCATTAGCAGCGGCCAAAAGAGCCGCGCGCTTGGCAGCGAATTTTTTGACCGTGGCACGGCGCTTGGATTCGCGATTGATCATTGAGGTTTTGGCCATGATCGATCCTTAATTCTTGAACGGAAATTTAAAAGCCGCCAACAGGGCGCGTGCTTCAGCGTCCGTCTTAGCCGTTGTCGTAATCGTGATGTTCATGCCGCGCAGGGCGTCCACCTTGTCGTATTCGATTTCGGGGAAAATGATCTGCTCGCGCACACCCATGTTGAAATTGCCACGACCGTCAAAGCCCTTACCGCCAACACCGCGGAAGTCGCGAATCCGCGGGATCGCAACCGTCACCAGGCGATCCAGAAATTCGAACATCTGTTCGCGGCGCAGAGTTACCTTGCATCCGATCGGATAACCATCACGAATCTTGAAGCCTGCAATCGACTTGCGCGCCTTAGTCACGACCGGTTTCTGACCCGCAATCTTGGTCATATCAGCAACGGCAAAATCCAGAATTTTCTTGTCGCCAACCGCCTCGCCGACACCCATGTTAAGGGTAATCTTTTCAATCCGCGGCACCTGCATTACGGATTTGTAGCCGAATGTACCCATCAACTGGGAAACGACGGTCTCTTTGTAGAATTCTTTAAAACGGGCCATGTTCGCCTCACGCATCCACAACTTCACCATTGGACTTGAAGAAACGAACCTTGCGGCCATCCTCCAGCGTCCGAATGCCCACTCGATCACCACGGCCAGTGCCGCGGTTGAACAGCGCAATATTCGATTGATCCAGCGGCATATCCTTATCCACCAGGCCACCCTGAGTACCTTTCATCGGGTTCGGCTTGGTGGCTTTGCGGACGCGATTAACACCCTCAACAATCACTTTGCCGGACAGCAGGTTCAGCACGGTACCGCGTTTACCCTTGTCCTTACCGGTCAGAACGATGACTTCATCACCCTTGCGAATTTTATTCACGACCCGACTCCTTAAAGAACTTCAGGCGCCAGAGACACGATCTTCATGAACTTTTCGGTACGCAATTCCCGCGTAACCGGTCCAAAGATGCGAGTGCCAATGGGCTCAAGCTTGTTATTCAGCAACACCGCCGCGTTGCCATCGAAACGCACCAAAGCTCCATCCGGACGACGAACACCCTTGGCGGTACGAACCACAACCGCGTTATAGACATCACCCCGTTTAACACGACCGCGCGGAGCCGCATCCTTGATGGTGACTTTAATAATGTCGCCGATACCGGCGTAACGACGCTTAGAGCCGCCCAACACCTTGATGCACATAACGGAGCGTGCACCCGTGTTGTCAGCCACGTCGAGCATGGTCTGCATTTGAATCATGATTTCCTCACTCCAACTTACCCCAGCCCGTTTTCACCGGCCAAGCAGTTTTGGATCCCGAAGGGTCTTGCGTTAAACGCTCAGAGACAGATTTACCGCCCCTGAACCGTGAGCCACGCATTATATACGCGCAGCGATTCTATTGCCAAGCTTTTTTTGCTTACCCTCCACGAGGGCAGCGAATATTAGGCTGCGCTAGCACTGCCAACGACCGAAACAACGGTCCAGGCCTTGGTCTTGGAAATCGGACGGCACTCTTCGATGGTCACGACATCACCTTCATGACAACGACTAGATTCGTCGTGTGCATGATACTTCTTGGACATGCGAATAACCTTGCCCAGGATGGGATGCTTGACGCGACGCTCAACCAACACGGTGACGGTATTCTGCATCTTGGTGCTCACAACCTTGCCGGTCAGCGAGCGGGTTACTTTGTTCTGTTCGGTCATGATCTACCTTTTACCCAACCAGCCCTGCCTGCGCATTTGCCTCAGTCATGAGGGTCCGCACACGGGCAATATCTCGGCGCACACGACGCAGTTCATGCGTCTTGTTGCTTTGCTGCGTAGACAACTGCATGCGCAAGCTAAATTGCGCACGCAGAAGATCCACCAGCTCCTTGTTCATATCCTCGGCACTCTTGCCACGAATTTCGCTAATTTTCATATCAACCCCCAATATGACGGGTCACAAAGGTCGTCGGGATCGGCAACTTGGCCGCCGCCAGCTTAAACGCTTCACGCGCCAAGACCTCATCGACGCCATCCATCTCGTAGAGCACCTTACCCGGCTGGATCTCGGCAACATAGTACTCCGGATTGCCCTTACCATTACCCATACGAACTTCCGCCGGCTTCTTGGAAATCGGCTTGTCCGGGAAGATACGGATCCAGATGCGGCCACCGCGCTTAATGTGACGCGTCATGGCCCGACGAGCGGCTTCAATCTGGCGTGCCGTCAGGCGGCCACGGCCAATCGCCTTGAGGCCAAAATCACCAAAACTAACCGACGAACCACGCTGTGCGAGACCCGTATTACGACCTTTTTGTTCCTTGCGGAACTTCCTTCTAGCTGGTTGCAGCATGTTTCACTCCTGGCTTCTTGCCGCGCTTGGCCGGTTCAGCCGCAGCTGCCGGGACCTCATTGCGCGCACCGTGTTCACCCTTGTAAACCCAGACCTTGATACCGATGTCACCATAGCTGGTGCTTGCGGTTGCGACGCCGTAGTCGATATCGGCGCGCAGCGTATGCAATGGCACACGACCTTCGCGATACCACTCAGTGCGAGCAATCTCGGCACCATTCAAGCGACCCGAGCTCATGATCTTGATCCCTTGCGCGCCAAAACGCATCGCGTTTTGCATTGCGCGCTTCATAGCACGACGGAACATGATGCGTTTTTCCAGCTGCTGGGCGATATTCGCCGCCACCAGCGTAGCATCCGTCTCCGGCTTGCGCACTTCTTCAATGTTTAGCGTCGCCGGGACCGAAATATGCTTCGCAAGCTCCTTTTTGAGGATTTCAATCTCTTCACCCTTGCGGCCGATCACCACACCCGGGCGGGCCGAGTAAAGGGTAATACGGGCACTCTTGGAGGAGCGCTCGATCAAGATTTTGCTCAGCGATGCATTGGCGAGTTTCTTCTTCAGGAATTCGCGAACCTTGTGATCTTCAACCAGCATGGCGCCGAAGTTTTTCTTGCCGCCATACCACTTAGAAGACCAATTCTTGGTGACAGCCAGGCGGAAACCAATCGGATGTATCTTTTGACCCATAACTTACCTCACTCGCCAACTGTCACAGTGATGTGACAGGTGGGTTTCATGATCCGGTTACCACGACCCTTGGCACGGGCGGTGAAACGCTTCAGCACCGGGCCTTCGTCGACATAGATGGTTTGCACCTTAAGAAGGTCGATATCGGCACCCTCATTGTGCTCGGCATTGGCAATCGCCGATTCAAGCACCTTCTTGATCACCACAGCCGCCTTGCGGGGCGTGAAGGCCAGGATGTTGAGCGCCTTGTCCACGGTTTTGCCGCGCACGATATCGGCCACCAGACGCGCCTTCTGGGCGGAGATCCGGGTCCCTTTTAATACTGCAGTCGCTTCCATTGTTCGCTCCAGTTACTTCTTGGCCTTCTTGTCCGCCGCATGCCCCTTGAATGTACGGGTCAGCGAGAACTCGCCTAGTTTGTGACCAACCATGTTCTCGGTCACATAAACCGGGATATGCTGCTTGCCGTTATGCACCGCGATGGTCAGGCCGATAAAATCCGGCAGGATGGTGGAACGACGCGACCAGGTCTTGATCGGACGCTTGTCCGAATTGGCCTGAGCGGCTTCTACCTTTTTCATTAGGTGACCGTCAATGAACGGACCCTTCTTTACAGAACGCGCCATCTAGATTACCCCTTAAGCCTTGTGGCGACGACGCACAATCATGACGTCAGTCCGTTTATTGTTGCGAGTACGATAACCGCGGGTCGGAACACCCCAAGGAGTGACCGGGACGCGACCTTCACCGGTCCGACCTTCACCACCGCCATGCGGGTGGTCAACCGGGTTCATGGCCGTACCACGTACGGTCGGGCGAATACCCAACCAACGCTTGGCACCGGCCTTACCGAACGAGCGCAGGCTGTTTTCTTCGTTGCCCACTTCACCCAGGGTGGCGCGGCACTCAATGTGCACTTTGCGGATCTCACCGGAACGCAAGCGCAGCTGAGCGTAAGAGCCATCACGAGCCAGCAACTGCGCCGAGGTACCGGCTGCACGAGCAATTTGAGCACCCTTGCCCGGCATCATCTCGATGCAATGGACGGTCGAACCGATCGGAATATTGCGCAGGGGCATGGTATTGCCGGCCTTGATCGGAGCCTCAGCACCGCTCATCAGGCTTGCACCTTCGGCAATGCCGCGCGGCGCAATGATGTAACGACGCTCACCGTCGGCATAGCACAACAGGGCGATGTGCGCGGAACGGTTCGGGTCATATTCAATGCGCTCAACACGGGCCACGATGCCGTCCTTGTCGCGCTTGAAATCAATCAGACGGTAATGCTGCTTATGACCACCGCCCATATGACGGGTGGTGATATGACCATTATTGTTGCGGCCCGCCGTCTTGCTCTTTTTCTCAAGCAAAGCGGTATGCGGCTTGCCTTTATACAAGTCCGGGGTCACAACCTTCACAACGGCACGGCGGCCGGCGGAAGTGGGTTTAACCTTTACGAGTGCCATGACTTATTCCCCTGCGGCAAAGTTGAGTTCTTGACCCGGCTGCAGGCAAATATAGGCCTTCTTCCAGTTGGAACGCTGACCCATAGACTTACCAAAACGCTTGGTCTTGCCCTTGACATTAAGCACCTTGACATCGGCAACCTGAACCTTGAAAAGCAGTTCGACAGCCGCCTTGATCTCAGGCTTGGTGGCGCTGGTGGCGACGCGCAGGGTCACTTGCTGCTGCTTGTCAGCCACCATCGTCGCCTTTTCGGAAACAACCGGCGCCAGGATCACTTGCAGCAGGCGAGCCTCATTAAATTGTTGGCCGTTCATGCGTACATCTCCTCAATACTGCGCAGCGCTTCACGCGTCAGCAAAACCTGATCAAAGCGCACCAGGCTCACCGGATCCGCCTGTTGCGGCTCCAGAACCAGCACATTGGCGAGATTACGGGAAGACAACCACAGGTTCTCATCGACCACCGGAGCAATAATCAGAACGCGATCATTATTGATGCCAAGATCCTTCATCTTCGCGGCCAGCAACTTAGTGCGTGGCGCGTCAACAGAGATCTCGTCAATCACCCGCAGCCGTTCGGAACGAGCCAGCTGCGACAGGATCGATGCCATACCAGCACGGAACATTTTGCGGTTGATCTTCTGGCTAAAGTTTTCATCCGGCTTGTTCGGAAAAGCACGGCCACCACCACGCCACAAGGGGCTGGAGGTCATACCGGCACGCGCCCGACCCGTGCCCTTTTGCTTGAAAGGCTTCTTGGTGCTGTGATGCACTTCAGCCCGGGTCAGCTGGGCACGGTTGCCGCTACGGGCATTGGCCTGATAGGCCGTAACCAACTGATGAACCAGGGCTTCATTGTAGTCGCGCGCAAACAGAAGATCCGAGGCCGCAACGGCGCCCGCATCTTGACCTTGAGCATTAATCAGCTTGAGTTCCATCAGGCACCCCCTTTAACGGCCGGACGCACCACGATGTCACCGCCCTTGGAACCAGGCACGGCGCCCTTAATCAGCAACACTTGCCGCTCGCTATCAACACGAACGACTTCCAGGTTCTGAACGGTACGGTTAACGGCACCCAGATGGCCCGCCATGCGCTTACCAGGGAACACACGACCCGGATCCTGAGCCATACCAATCGAACCCGGCGCGTTATGGGAACGGGAGTTGCCGTGCGTGGCGCGCTGCGAGGAGAAGTTGTAACGCTTAATAACACCCGCGTAGCCTTTACCTTGCGTCACACCCGAGACATCAACGATCTGGCCGACCTGGAAGATGTCCACGCCAATGCTGGCGCCCGGAGCGTACTGAGACGCCACCTCGGATGGAACGCGGAATTCGGCAACGCCACGGGCAGCGTCTACACCGGCCGCAGCCAGATGACCAGCCAGCGGTTTGCCAATGCGGCTGGCGCGACGGGTACCGTACGCCACCTGCAAGGCGTCATAGCCATCACCCGACTTGGTTTTAATTTGCGATACGCGATTGTTCGACATGTCCAACACGGTTACCGGAATGGACGCACCGTCCTCGGTAAATACGCGGGTCATGCCGATCTTGCGACCGACAAGGCCTAGAGTCATGTTTTCATTTCCTTATTCAAGGGCCGACTACAATTGGTCAGCTAAAAACCCAAAGGGGCCACGCCCTTGGCGCAACCCCCTACAGAGGAGCGGAACTTTACTGCAGTTTGATCTCGACGTCAACCCCTGCCGGCAAATCAAGCTTGGTCAACGCATCAACCGTTTTGTCGGTCGGATCAATGATATCCATCAAACGCTTGTGGGTACGGATCTCCAGCTGATCGCGGGAGGTCTTGTTCACATGCGGGGAACGCAGGATGTCAAAGCGCTCGATCGCCGTCGGCAGGGGCACGGGCCCCTTGACCACAGCCCCAGTGCGCTTGGCGGTATCGACGATTTCGGCCGCAGAGCGATCGATCAGCGTGTAGTCATACGCCTTCAGGCGGATACGAATCTTTTGCTTTTGCATGGTCAATCCTTACTCAATAACCTTGGCGACGACGCCGGCGCCGACGGTACGACCGCCTTCACGAATAGCGAAGCGCAGACCTTCTTCCATAGCGATCGGGGCAATCAGCGCCGCCGTGATCGACACA
>Ga0209835_1000204_pt1 | contig 41309 bp, 29 predicted proteins | sample LakKivwa52mmetaG_FD_184138 | JGI IMG/M metagenome (GOLD analysis project Ga0209835, IMG submission 184138) | Anoxic lake water microbial communities from Lake Kivu, Rwanda to study Microbial Dark Matter (Phase II) - Lake Kivu water 52m metaG... | ecosystem: Environmental > Aquatic > Freshwater >... | reverse complement strand
CAACGTCACCACCTTCACCGAGTATATAGCCCGCAAACATGGTGACAGCCTGCGTGCGCTGCGACTGGTGAGCAGCTTCGCCATCATCTTCTTCTTTTTCTTCTACGTGGGCGCCCAGTTCCTCGGCGGCGGCAAAACCCTCCACACCCTCTTCGGACTCGAACCATGGGCCGGGGTGCTTATTACCGCCGCCATCATCGTCCCCTACACTATCTACGGCGGCTTTCGCAGTGTGGTATATACCGATGTGATCCAGGCAATTATAATGATTATCGCCCTGGTGGTAACACCAATTGTCGGTATAATATTTGTCATGAAGGAACCGGGGACATTTGCCACGGGTATGGGCGAGGCGCTCAGAAATGCCGGCGACAGCTATATGTCGCTTAAGGGAACCGCCAGCGGCTTCGGGGCCGGATTGATAATAGCGGGGGGATTCAGCTGGTTCTTCGGTTACCTGGGCGGCCAGCCCCAGCTCAGCATGCGCTTTATGGCAATAAGCAACCCTCAGCAGGCCAGAAAAGGACGCAATATCGGCATTGCATGGACAATAATAGCCTACATCGGTGCAATGATGATCGGCTGGCTTGGCATTGCAATATTCGGTCCGGCCGGACTAAGCGACCCCGAGTATGTAATGCCGAGCGTTGTCCTGAAACTCTTCCCTCCGGTGATAGCCGCAATTCTTATAACCGGTGCTATTGCAGCCATGATCTCCACGGCCGACTCACTGCTTATACTGTCGGCTACCGAGCTTACACGTACCCTCGGCGGAGACGATACAGAAGAAGCACAGGGCAGCAGCGCGCTGCGCCGTTACAGGATCACCACGGCACTGCTGGCAGTGGTGGCGCTGGCGCTGTCGTATATCTCACCCTCGAAACTTATCTTCACCCTTGTAAGCTACGTCTGGGCCGGAATCGGATGTACCTTCTCGGTGGTAATACTGCTGTCGCTGTTCTGGAAACGATACCACGGCAGGGCAGCTCTTATAACCATTATTGCCGGAATACTGTTCACCATTGGCTGGATAAGCGGAGGGTTCGAACAGAACTATATGGTTACCGGCGCCAAAACGGAGTTCCTGGTGTCGCAGGGGGTGATAACCCACAGTGAAGCGGGTGCTCTATTGACGATCAGCGACACCAAATATGCCTCGGCAGGCAGGTTCGGGCGCGAGATATCTGCGCTGCTCCCCGAAGCCGACCCGCGAAAGAGCGCAACCATTATCTCATCATATACACGGAAGGGCGTTCCGGCCAGACTGACGACATTCTTTGCAGCTCTGCTGGCAGCAGTGGTGGCAACTCTGGTTCTCAAACCCGGCACCGCGAAAAAGGAGTGAGGCCGCTACGATCGTGAAGCCTTCTGTGCCGTAAGTGTGCGGCGCATGCTTTTGTGCAGCGATGCTATTGTCGGGTTCGCGGTGTGAAACTCTGTCTTCAGCGTCAGGCGTGCCCTCTTCATGGCATTCCTCCGTGGTTCCCCCGAAGTAAAAATGTTTCTGAAGAGGCCCGCCTCGAGCGCCAGCAGGGCAAAATTCCACGTCTCCCTCACGGGGGGGCGGCCGTACAACAGCATTCTTTCCAGCTCCCTCTGCGAGGGCTTCAGCAGGTCGTGCTTTACCACCCTGTACTTTCGGTGTATGGGCCAGAAGAGAAAATTCACCTCGTCGTAGGTGAGGTAGTTCCTCTTTGTCATATGATCAAGCTGCTTGCGGTAAACGGCGGCCGACTTGTTCGGAACCAGCAGCTGCAAACGTGAGATTTTAGCGCCCGACAACGGAGTCACAAGCTCCAGCACCATGTCGAGAACAGTGTCGCCGGTTATGTGGCCGTCAACCACCAGCCTGTCGCCGTCGACAGTCAGATGCCCCGCCCCGGCCAGCTCGAAAAGAGAGGCGTAGAAAAGCACCGTGTGCATGCCTGTCGGATTGAAGAAGGGCACCCTGCGCGGGTAATAGGCATGCATTATCAGTAGTTCCCTGTAATCAGGTTCCATGGTTCCTCCTTACTCTTTTTCGGGTTCTGAGGGAGGGCCGTCGTGCTCGCTGCGCGAACGGCCGGCCTCCTTCAGCGCCCTGTTAAGTATCCACTCAATCTGCCCGTTTACACTGCGGAACTCATCGGCAGCCCACCTCTCCAGCGCATTCATCATGGCCGGATTGATTCTCAGTACAAATGACTTCTTCTGCATGGGTTTGCTTCTTGTTATTTACGGGCATCTCTCATTCTCTAGTACAACGACCCTGCGTTGACAACCGGATTAACATCCTTGTCGGAGCAGAGTACAACCATCAGGTTGCTCACCATGGTGGCCTTCTTATCCTCATCAAGCTTAATGATGTCCTTCTTTGAAAGCTGCTCCAGGGCCAGTTCAACCATGCTTACCGCACCTTCCACAATCTTCTGGCGGGCGGCAACAATGGCGGTGGCCTGCTGACGACGCAGCATTGCGCCTGCTATCTCCGACGCGTATGCGAGGTAGGCGATGCGGGCCTCCATAACATGTATACCGGCAATGGCAAGCCTCTCGCGAAGCTCATTTTCAAGCTGGTGGTTCACCTCTTCGCCTCCCGACCGGAGTGATATGTCGGCCTCGGCATCGTCGAAGTTGTCGTAAGGGTAGGCTCCCGCGAGCTTCCTTATCGCAGCCTCACTCTGTATATCAACAAACCTTACGTAATCGTCAACCTCGAAGGCAGCCCTGAATGTCTCTTCAACCTTCCATACGAGCACAATGCCTATCATTATGGGATTGCCAAGCTTATCGTTTACCTTTATCGGTTCGGAGTTGAGGTTGCGGGCCCTGAGCGAGATCTTCTTCCGTACGTAGAAGGGATTGATCCAGTAGAAACCGTTCTTCTTCAGGGTTCCTGTGTACTTTCCGAACAGTACCAGCACCACCGATTCGTTGGGATTGACAACAACCAGACCTATCCACAGAAAGATGTCGGCTACCAGTGCAATAAGGTACAGCGGACTGAAATAGACAGCCATCAGTATCGGTCCTGCCAGAAATGCAAGAGCCAGAAACAACCCGAGAAATCCCAGGTATGAGTTCGATTTCTTTTCCTTTTCCATGACTAAAGATTTTAATGTTTGTGTTTCCGTGATTGATATCATTTTGATATCACAATGATATGACAGATTTTTTAATCCACCAAATTTTTTTTGATTTTTTTTTTGGGTTGACGAAAATTGATCGCGGCGGTGCAGAGATTTCGTCGCCGCGGCGGAGGGGTGTTGATTTCATCGCCGCGGCGGCGCGAAAGTCTGGGGGAAACGGCGTCGGGCGCCAGTTTCGGTGCCGGTTAGCGGGTTCTGAAAATGTGCAGCTCTGTTACCTGGTCAGTGTTACCGATTACACGGGTAGTGGCGCTGTAAAGCTCAGAATCACTGCTGCCAACGAAGCTGACAGAGCCCCCTGAGATATCGTTCTTTATTCCCGGATACATCCTGCAGGTCATCTCCTTTTTGTCGATGATAGCGGATCCATATTTCTTGTCGTTTAGAAAAAAAGCTACAAATGAAATATACCTCTTTGTTTCAATCGGGTAGGCCTTCATGAATATATAATCGAACGGGGGCTGGTCAAAAAGCCTGAAAGCCTCCCTCTCCTGTGCAGGCCATGCCCTTTCAGCGAAATCAATCTCCATCACTTTCTTCGCTGTATCGCCATCAAAACTGTAGACATTATCGTCAAAAGCAGTGAGCCAGGAGACGGGCTGTATCCCCATAAAACATTCAGAACTGTGAATATGGTAATTCGGCCTGTTAAGCGAAAAAAGAGGCTTTATATACTCACCATCGGCGCCAAAAAGGTAGACTCCGGGAAACATTTTGTCATGCCCCTCCATAGTGAATGTTGTAAGCATGTAGAGGAGGTATCTGCCATCAGCTGTAACTGAGAAATCATCGGGACTAATTCCGAAAGGAATACCGGATATATATTTGCCGGTAGTATCGTACACATGAACCATCTTCTTTGCCGAATCAAAGATTTCAATCGTGTTTCCCGATACATTATAAGTATGTGACCTGAATCTCTCTATTTCCTGCGGACCCCGACCCCTGATACCCACCCTTCTTAAAGGCCTGCCCGACTGACTGAAAATAAGCAGGGGAGAACCTTTCTCAACTTCGGCCAGGATAAGGAACCTGTCATCAAGCCGCGAGACCTCCGCTATCCGACCTATTATCAGTGTATCAGATTCCCGGATAGTCACGATCCTCTCCGTTCTGGCAATCTCTGAAACTGCCAATGAATCATTATAGAAATATTCAGCCCTTACAAATCCGCTTTCATCATTCCTGCCTGTCGGGCCACACGATGCGATAATAAATGTGAAACCTGTAAACAAAAGGGCTTTTTTCATCGGCGAGTCAGTTAGTTATAATCTTTGTTCAACGACACAAATTAAAGGTATGAAAATAATGAAATTCCACAGGATGTAAAATTTTTACATTAAACTAACCATGACTGGTTGCATATTAATAACCTCTTCATACCTTTGTCCCATTATTCACTTAAAGGCATTTTGCCCGTAAGTATGAGCAGAACTCATCACAACGACCGCAATTTTTACATGCCGCTGCTGCCTATGTCCATGTGCAGCTGACGGTTCGCAAAAACCGTTCACCCCTTTTAATCACCTCATTTTTTTGTAGTTAACAGCCGCCCATGGTGTCTGCACCTCGCTGTGCACCACCTGCCGGAGGCAATTGTCAAACCGATAATTCATATATACCATGTCACAGCAATACCGCTTCGAAACTCTACAGATACATTCGGGTCATACCCCCGATCAGCACACCCGTTCACGCGCCGTGCCCATCTACCAGACCACCAGCTACACCTTCGAGGATGCCGGCCATGCCGCTTCACTCTTCAACCTCGACGCTGCCGGCAACATCTACACCCGCATCAACAATCCCACCACCGAAGTGCTCGAGAAGCGCATCGCCGCACTCGAAGGGGGAGCTGCGGCACTGGTGGTATCGTCGGGTCACGCCGCCCAGTTCATCGCCCTTACGACAATCCTTGCCAGCGGCGATAACTTCGTCAGCTCGCCATGGCTCTACGGCGGTTCGCACAACCAGTTCAGGGTTACACTCCGCAACTTCGGCATTGAGGCAAGGTTTGCCACCGGGGGAACCACGGAGGCGTTCGCACGACTCATCGACAGCCGCACAAAGGCAATTTACGTTGAAACGATAGGTAACCCGGGGTTCACTGTTCCCGATTTTGAAGCACTCTCGAAACTGGCACGCGCCAACGGCATTCCTCTTATTGTCGACAACACCTTCGGAGCGTGCGGATACCTGTGCCGTCCCATCGACCACGGCGCCGACATAATCGTTGAGTCGGCCACAAAGTGGATCGGCGGTCACGGTACAGCCATCGGCGGCGTGATAGTCGACGCCGGCAGGTTCGACTGGACCAACGGGCGGTTCCCGCAGTTTACCTCCCCATCCGACGGATATCACGGAATGGTATACACCGAAAAGTTCGGCTCAGGCAAAGGCTCTGTACCATTTATTATCAAGGCAAGGGTTGAAGGTCTCCGCGACCTCGGTCCCTGCATAAGCCCCTTCAACTCGTTTCTTCTTTTGCAGGGACTCGAAACCCTTTCGCTTCGTATGGACCGTCATGTGAGCAACACCGTCGCACTCGCCGGCTGGCTCAGTCAGCACCCTCTGGTTGAGCAGGTAAGCCACCCGTCGCTCCCATCGCACCCGTCGTACGATATAGCAAAGCGATACCTGCCCCGTGGTGCCGGCGGCGTGCTCAGCTTTATACTGAAGGCATCGCCAAAGAGGGCATCAAAGCTGGTGAGAAACTTCGATCTGGTAAGCCACCTTGCAAACGTGGGCGACGCCCGCACACTCATTATCGAGCCGGCAGCCACCACTCACTCACAGCTGAGCAGGCAGGAGCAGCTGGCCGCCGGCGTCGAACCCGGCCTCTTCAGGGTATCGGTGGGACTCGAGCATATTGACGATATAATTAATGATTTCAGCAACGCATTCGACAAAATCTGACGCGCCATGAATATTTACAGATATAAACAACAGTTCAGAACCGAGGGAGGATACATCCTCCCGTCGCTCGACATTGCATACCACACCTGGGGCCGCCTGAACGAAAGCGGCGACAATGCAATATGGATATGTCACGCCCTCACGGCCAGTTCCGATGCTGAAGCCTGGTGGCCCGGAATGGTGGGTGACGATCTGCTTTTCGATACGACGAAATATTTTATTGTATGTGCAAACATACCCGGATCGTGCTACGGATCAACCGGACCGCTCTCTGTTAATGAATTCACAGGTGAGCCGTGGTACCTCGACTTCCCGCTGCTGACAACACGCGATGTTGTAAACTCGCTTGAACTTCTCAGGCAACACCTGGGAATCAGCCGCATTAAAATGATAATCGGAGCCTCGGTAGGGGGACAGCAGGCACTTGAATACTCAATAATGCACCCCGGTATTATTGAAAGAGCGGTTATAATAGCTTCAAACGCGAAGCAGTCGCCATGGGCCGTGGCCTTCAACGAATCGCAGCGGCTGGCTCTCGAGGCCGACCCCTCGTTCCGCATCAGGAATCCCTTCGGTGGCAGGGAGGGTCTTAAGGCGGCACGGTCGGTAGCGCTTCTCAGCTACCGCAACCAGCTTATGTACAACACCACACAGGAGGAGCGTTCCGATGCCCTTATCAGCGGCTTCAGGGCATCATCATACCAGGCCTACCAGGGCGAGAAGCTGGTGAGAAGGTTCAACCCGTGGTCGTACTACAGGCTTACCCAGATGGCCGACAGCCACAACGTTGGCCGCGGCAGAGGCGGCCTGAGGGCTGCACTCACCTCAATAAAGGCCTCCGTGCTTGCCATTGGCATAAGCTCCGACCTGCTCTATCCGGCCGACGAGCTTAAACTTATTGCAGGCACGGTGAACGATGGCAGTTATGTTGAGATTGACTCGGATTACGGCCACGACGGCTTCCTCACCGAGCCCGAAAAGATAACGCAGGCAACCCGCCGGTTCCTTCAGACAACCCAACACGCAGTGATATGACAAGGCATAAGCTCAGAATAGGACTCTTCGGGTACGGCTGCGTGGGCCAGGGGCTCCACGATGTACTCGAAAGCAGCGGCTTCGAAGCCGAAATAGTGAAGATATGCGTGAAAGACAGGAGCAAGCCCAGGCGCCTGCCGATGGAGAGGTTCACCTTCGATCCTGACGATATACTCAGCGACCCAACTATTAACCTGGTGGTTGAACTAACCAACGACCCCGCAGAAGCCTACCGTATCGTCACCACCGCAATGCGCAACGGCAAGAATGTGGTAACAGCAGGTAAGACAATGGTAGCCAATAACATGCACGAGCTTATCGCCCTGCAGGAGCAGTATGGCGTGTCGCTGCTGTACGAGGCCTCGGCGTGCGCCAGTATTCCGGTTATCAGGAACCTCGAAGAGTACTACGACAACGAACTTCTGCACGCGGTAGAGGGTATCTTCAACGGTTCAACCAACTACATTCTCACCCGAATGCAGACGGGCAGGGTAAGCTACGGGGAAGCCCTCGGAGAGGCACGCAGAAACGGTTTTGCCGAGGCCGACCCACGCCTCGATGTTGAGGGGTGGGATTCGAAATACAAGCTCTGCATCATCACCGGTCATGCCTACGGAATATTCCCCGACCCTGCAGAGGTTTTCCACCTGGGCATCAACAACATTTCGGAAGACGACATACGTTATGCGGCCGAGAAGGGGCTGCGCGTGAAGCTCGTGGGCCATGTGTCGAAGTGCGGCCCCGACGCCGTTACCGGCTATGTGATGCCCCGCTTCGTCAGCCCCGGCGAAAGCCTCTTCCATGTAAATGACGAGTACAATGCGGTGATTGCCGAAGCCGCCTTCGCCGACAGGCAGTTCTTTTACGGTAAGGGTGCCGGAGGCCATGCCACAGGCTGTGCAGTGCTCTCCGACATCTCGGCCTGCACCTACGGCTACCGCTATGAGTATAAAAAGCGGAACCAGGGCCGGGTAAAACGGTTCAACAGCAATCACCGCATGGAGATATATCTGAGGTACAACAGGGAAGAAGACCGCCATTTGTTTGGATTTGAAGAGGTAACGGAATACTTTTGCGGAACCGGCTTCAGGTACGTAAAAGGGGTGGTTAACCTGGCCACCCTGTTCCGTAACCGCGAGGCGATAAGCCGCGCCGGGGTATTTGCAGTTAACACCGGCAGAAAGGTGGGAGGAGCGGCACCGTGCAGCTTTGCCTTACAACCCGAGCCACAAATGGAGGTCGCTACAGTTGAAGAGAAGAATTGAAGATCTGCTGAAGGATAGAATAGTGGTTCTCGACGGGGCAATGGGAACCATGATACAGCGTCACCGGCTCCAGGAAGAGGACTACCGCGGCGAGAGGTTCAGGGAACACCCCGTGCTGCTGAAAGGCAACAACGACCTGCTGTCGCTTACCCAACCCGGCCTGATAGCCGGCATACACATGGAGTACCTTCGTGCCGGAGCCTCAATTATCAGCACCAACACCTTCAACGCCAATGCCATATCGATGGCCGACTACGACATGTCAGGCCTGGCCCGCGAAATAAACTACGAGTCGGCACGCCTCGCCGCGAAAGCTGTTGAGGAGTTTGTCGCCTCGGGCGGCAATAGCGACTGTTACGTGGCAGGTTCGGTGGGCCCCACCAACCGCACCGCCTCAATGTCGCCCGATGTTAACGACCCTGCCTACAGGGCCGTTGGCTTCGACCAGCTGAAACAGGCATACGCTGAACAGATACGTGGCCTGGCCGACGGCGGCGCCGACCTGATACTTATTGAGACTGTTTTCGATGTTCTCAACTGCAAGGCCGCCCTCTACGCCGCCTCTGAAGTCTTTGAAGAGCGGGGCGCCGCCCTGCCGGTAATGGTTTCGGGAACAATCACCGACGCCAGTGGAAGGACTCTCACCGGCCAGACACTCGGGGCATTCCTCGTTTCGGTATCGCACTACCCGCTGCTGGGCATCGGTCTCAACTGCGCCCTTGGCGCCGAACAGCTTGGTCCGTTCGTTAGCGAACTGTCGCGTCTGGCGCCGTTCCACACCTCTGTTCACCCCAACGCAGGCCTCCCCAACCAGTTTGGAGGCTACGACGACACACCTGAATATATGGCCGGATTAGCCGGTGAATTTATGAAGAACGGCTGGGTGAACATCATCGGAGGATGCTGCGGAACCACACCCGGCCACATCAGGGCCATTGCCGATGAAGCAGCCCGCCATAAGCCCCGCGCTGTTCCGGAGATAAAGAGATATACCCGTTTGTCGGGGCTCGAGGCCCTCACCATCACTCCCGAAACCAACTTCGTAAACGTAGGCGAACGTACAAACGTATCGGGATCAGCCCGCTTCGCACGGCTGATAAAGGAGGAGAAGTATGTCGAGGCCCTTGCCATTGCCCGCAGCCAGGTTGAGGGAGGCGCACAGATTATCGACATCTGCATGGACGAGGCGATGCTCGACGCCGAAAAGGCGATGGTGCGGTTTGTTAACCTTATTATGTCTGAACCCGATATTGCCCGCCTGCCGCTTATGATCGACTCGTCGAAATTCACCGTTATTGAGGCGGCGCTGAAGTGCGTACAGGGAAAGGCGGTGGTGAACTCAATAAGCCTTAAGGAGGGCGAGGAGGTGTTTCTTGAGCAGGCCCGCAGAATACGCCGGTACGGAGCTGCCGTGGTGGTGATGCTGTTCGATGAGAACGGCCAGGCCGACACCTTCAGCAGGAGAAAGGATATTGCCGCGCGCGCTTACTCACTGCTTACCGTTAAGGCCGGGTTCCCGCCCGAAGATATAATATTCGACCCCAACATACTTGCCGTGGCCACCGGCATGGAGGAGCACGCCAATTATGCTGTCGACTTCTTCAGGGCGACGGAGTGGATACGCCAGAACCTGCCCCACGTGCAGGTTAGCGGAGGCGTCAGCAACCTCTCGTTTTCATTCAGGGGCAACAACGCCGTGCGCGAGGCCATGCACTCGGTGTTCCTCTACCATGCCATTAAGTCCGGCATGACCATGGGAATCGTCAACCCCGAAATGCTGCAGGTGTACAGTGAAATTGAACCGGCACTGCTCGAACTCGTTACCGATGTGATTCTGAACCGCCGGAAGGACTCGACAGAGAGGCTGATAATATATGCGTCGGGACTGAAGGAGAAGGAGGAACGCCGTGAGGGAACACAGCAGAGCTGGCGGTCGATGCAGGTGGAGGAGCGCATTAAACATGCCCTCATTAAGGGTATCGACGAATTTATTGAGGCCGATCTGGCCGAAGCGCGGCCACTCTTCCCCTTTGCCATGAACCTTATTGAGGGTCCGCTGATGGACGGAATGGACCAGGTTGGCGACCTGTTTGGCTCGGGAAGGATGTTCCTGCCACAGGTGGTGAAGAGCGCCCGCGTAATGAAGAAGGCAGTGGCATGGCTCACTCCTTTTATCGAAAAGGAGAACGCCGGCAGGGCCTCACGCAAGGCCGGCAGGGTACTGCTTGCCACCGTTAAGGGCGACGTGCACGATATTGGAAAGAATATTGTGGGGGTGGTTCTGGCCTGCAACAACTACGAAGTCATCGACCTGGGGGTGATGGTTCCGGCCGAAACAATAATTGACCGGGCCATTGAAGAGGGTGTCGATGTGGTTGGTCTCAGCGGACTTATAACTCCCTCGCTGGAAGAGATGGTGCACGTGGCTGCCGCCATGGAGCGCAGAAAACTGAAGCTGCCGCTGCTGATAGGCGGGGCCACAACCTCGGAGATACACACAGCCGTTAAGATTGAACCTGTTTATTCCCAGCCTGTTATACATGTAAAGGATGCTTCAAGGGCTGTTAATGTTTTAACAGGCCTCAATGACAGCTCATACCTCAGGTTTGTGAGGGACAAGTACCGCAAAATGCGCGAGGAGCACCAGGCGCGGCAGGGTGAGCGAAGGCTGCTGCCCCTTGCAGAGGCCAGAGCCAACGGGTTGCAGACGTTATGGCACGAGGGTGTGATAGCTGTTCCTGCAGAACGGGGCCCGGTAACCCTCGAAATTGAGGTCGAAACGCTGATTCCCTATATCGACTGGACATTCTTCTTCTTTGCCTGGAAGCTCAACGGCCGATATCCCGCCATTTTCGACGACCCGGTGCGGGGCGAAGAGGCACGGAAACTATTTGCCGACGGCCAGCGGCTGCTTGGTGAGGTTGCCCGCAACCGCCTTATCGACATTCGCGGGGTGATGGCAATTTTCCCTGCCTCATCAGACGGGGATAATATTAACCTCTACACCGGCGACGACCGCAGCGGGGTGCTTGAGGTGCTCAACTTTCTCCGCAACCAGGAGGTGAAAGAGGGGGGCAAACCGAACCTGTGCCTGAGCGACTACGTTGCCCCGGTGTCGGCTTCTCTCACTGACTACACCGGCCTGTTTGCTGTACTGGCCGATATAAATGACGGTGGTGTGGCATTTACAGGCAGCGACGACTATGAAACCATAATGGTGAGGATACTCTCCGACCGCCTTGCCGAAGCCGCTGCCGAATACCTGCACGAGAAGGTGCGCCGTAAATACTGGGGCTATGCGCCGGGCGAAAGCCTCACTCCCGAACAGCTTTTTAAGGCAGAGTACCGTGGAATAAGGCCCGCCCCGGGTTACCCGGCATGCCCCGACCATACCGAGAAGGGAAAGATCATTACACTGCTCGAGGCCGGAAAGCGCATCGGCATGACTCTCACAGAGAACTATTCTATGGTTCCCCCGTCATCGGTGTCGGGCTACATATTTGCCCACCCCGCCTCGGTATATTTTAACGTGGGAACAATCGGCGAAGATCAGCTTGCCGGATATGCCGCGCGGAAAGGTATGACCCGCGATGAGGCAGCCCGATGGCTGTCGGCAAACCTTTGAAAATTAATACGATGACAGTTACTGAACTTATACATAACGCCCGCAGGCCTCTGTTCACCTTCGAACTGCTGCCACCGCTGAAGGGCCACAGCATCGACCGCATATACACGGCCATCGACAGGCTGATCGATTTTGCTCCGGCATACATCAACTTCACCACCCATGCCAACGAAACGGTTCTGGTAGAGCGTGGCGATGGCCTGCTCGAGAAAAGGGTTGTGCGCAAGAGGCCGGGAACGGTGGCGCTGGCGGCTGCCGTCAAATACAAGTATAACGTCACAGTGGTACCGCATGTGCTTTGCGGTGGGTTTACCCGCGAGGAGACCGAGAACATGCTGATTGAGATGAATTTCCTCGGCATAAACGATGTGCTGGCCCTCAGGGGCGACCCCCCGCGTGGCAGCAGGGTGTTCATCCCCGAAAAGAACGGACACAGCTACACCTCCGAACTGGTATCGCAGATAGCCGCCATGAACCGTGGCGAATACCTCGACAGCACCCTGCGCGAACCGGTACCCACATCATTCTGCATAGGGGTGGCCGGGTACCCGGAAAAGCATTTTGAAGCTCCAAACATGGCCACCGACCTTGCCAACCTGAAGAGAAAGGTCGACGCCGGCGCCTCGTACATCGTTACACAAATGTTCTTCGACAACACCCATTTTTTCAGGTTTCGCGATGCGGTAGCCGCGGCCGGCATAACGGTGCCGGTAATCCCGGGCATCAAGCCGGTGTCGGCCCTCAACGACCTTAGCCTGCTGCCACAGACCTTCCATATCGACCTGCCCGAAACACTGGTACACGAGCTGCGTAAATGCACCACCGACGAGCAGGTGCGCAAAACGGGCATTGAATGGGCCACCGCCCAGTCGCGCGAACTGCTCGGCGCCGGCGTGCCGGGCATCCACTACTACACCCTCGGAAGGTCAGATAACGTGGCAAGAATAGTGAAAGGGAGCTATTGATATCAGATTTCAGATTGCCTTCGGCGAGCTCGCACCGACAAGTCGGTGCTCGGTTAACGATTTACGATTTCTGATTTGGTAAAGGGTATCGGGTATCAGGTATCAGGTACCGGGTTGCGGGTTGCGGGCTTCGACCTCCGAAGCTTCAGCGAAGGAGGGTTATGGCGTAATGGCGTAAAAGGAAAAGGGGCGTAGGGGACGTAGGAGACGTAGGAGACGTAAGGGACGTAGGGGACGTAGGGGACGTAGGAGACGTAGGAGACGTAGGGGACGTAAGGGACGTAGGGGACGTAAGGGACGTAAGGGACGTAGGGGACGTAGGGGACGTAAGGGACGTAGGAGACATAAAGGCTGTTGTATCAACATCCTGTAAGGCCTTCATTATTAACGTTATAAATCTCATATTTTAAATCTTAAATCTCAAATCGCTAATCTTTAAATCAGATATCAGATATTCCCTTCGCTCCCGACCTTCGGTACGGGACTCCGCTTCGCTACGCCTGAGCCCTTCCCCGGATGCCTGACGCCCGACGCCGGCCACCCTATGCATGCCGTTTAGCACATTGTGGCGAAATTCTTGCATGGAATTGATATATTGCGCAATATGGAATTTTTTGCGTCGTTTAAGTGTCATGTATACGCTTATCGCCACAACAGGGAAAAGATGAATACAAATAACATAAAACCACAGAAAATGAGAAATCACGTAAGAAAGAAGCTGTTGCTTGCAATGGCGGCAATAGCGGTACAGGCTGCTGCCATCGCCCAGGTATCCGACTGGCGCGGCCCCGACAGAACTGGTATTTTCAATGAAACAGGCCTCATGAAACAGTGGCCCGCTGACGGTCCCGCCAAACTATGGGAGGTAACAGGCATCGGAACCGGATACTCAACGGTAACACCTGCGCCGGAAGCCCTGTATATTACCGGAAGAAAGGAGACCGATGACGTACTCACATCGCTGTCATACGACGGGAAGAAAAACTGGGAGATCGCATACGGAAAAGCCTGGGATAGAACCTATCCCGAAACCCGTAGCACCCCCACATGGGTCGATGGCATGATTTACCTGGTAAGCGGACAGGGCGAGATTGTCTGCGTCTCCGCAAAAGGTGAAAAGGTATGGTCGGTAAACCACTTCCAGAAATACGGAGCCTCGGCACCACGCTTCGGAATCTCCGAATCGCCGGTATACGTCGACGGCAAGATTGTGGTTACCCCCGGCGGTCCGAAAGCAGCAATGGTGGCCTTCGACGCTAAAACAGGCAGGGTAGTCTGGGAAACCGAATCGGTAAACGAGGGCGCGGAATATGTAAACCCCCTTCTCGTGCAGCACGGCGGAAAAAAGATTATCATAACCATACTCAACAAAACCATCATCGGTGTTAACAGCGCCGACGGCAGGATACTCTGGAAGGTCAATTACGCCGGCATGCAGTCGGCCGGATTAAGGGTTAATCACACCATAACCCCCATTTACCGCGACGGCCACGTCTTTATAACCAGCGGCTACGACCACGTGGCAATAAAGCTGAAACTGTCGCCCGACGGCACCTCGGCCGAAGTTGTATGGAAAAACAGCGATATCGACACTCACCACGGAGGCGTGGTACTAATTGGTAATCATCTGTTTGGATCAACCTACCAGAGCAATACCATGGGTCAGTGGTCATGCGTCGACTGGAACACCGGCAAAACTGTGTGGACAAGTCCGTGGCACAACAAGGGATCGGTTATCGCCGCCGACGGCATGCTATACCTTTTCGAGGAGAAATCCGGCCATGTTGGTCTGGCGCGCCCCTCGGCAGAGAAACTTGAGGTAGTCAGCGAGTTCCGTCTCCCCACGAAAAGCGAGGGCCCCTACTGGGCTCACCCCGTAATCGACAAGGGGCGTCTCTACGTGCGTCACGGCGACTACCTGGCGGTGTTTAACATCAGAAATTAGTACCTTTACCAACCCCGGTAACGAAAACCACATACCGCGTGAGACGACTGTATTCGACCTATATTACAGCCTTTTTTTCCATTTCCCTGCTCGCACTGCTGATCTGGTGGCGGGCAGGCAGCGGTAATCTTTTGGCGGAACCAAGGGTTCCCGGGCTCGACAACCGCCCCGACAGCGGGGCAGCAGCAATCGATGTAACGATAGGGGAGTTTTTTGAGTTGCTGGCAACGGAAACCTCTTCGTCGCAGCACAACTGGCCCCGGTTCCGAGGTGAGGATTTTGACAATATAGTAAAGGACCCCACGCCACTGGCCGACAGCTGGCCCGCCGGCGGACCACGCATAGTGTGGCAGCACTACCTGGGCGAAGGGCACGCCGGCCCGGCAATCTATAACGGCAGGGTTTATCTGCTCGACTATGACGAGGACGAAAAGGCCGACGTGCTGAGGTGCTACTCGCTGGCCACCGGAAACGAACTGTGGAAACGGTGGTACCACGTGCCGCTAAAACGCAACCACGGCATGTCGCGAACCATACCCGCCGTCACCGGAAAGTACCTGGTAACAATAGGGCCCCGTTCGCATGTTATGTGCGTCAATCCCGACAACGGAGACCTGCTGTGGACACTCGACATGGAAAAACAGTACGGCACCGAATCACCATTCTGGTACACCGGCCAGTGCCCCCTCATAGTCAACGATGTGGCTATACTGGCCCCCGGCGGCACAGCACTTATGATAGGTGTCGACTGCGCCACGGGACAGGTAATATGGGAAACGCCAAACCCCGGTTCCATCAAAATGTCGCACTCATCGGTTATGCCATACACCATCCTTGGCAGGGAGATGCTGATATACAACGGTATAGGGGGAATCGCAGGTGTGAGTGCCTCAGGCAGCGACGCCGGCAAACTGCTGTGGATGAACACCGAATGGAGCCCCTCAGTGGTGGCTCCCAGTCCGGTTAAAATCTCCGATAGTGAACTGCTGGTGCTTGCAGGATATGGTTTCGGCGGTGGCAGAATCAAAATCACGGAAACCGGTGATACCTATACGGCAACCCTCGAACAAAAACACAATCCCCGCGAAGGAATAGCCAGCGAACAGCAAACACCTCTGCTCACCGGCAACCACCTGTGGTCAATACTTCCGAAAGATGCAGCCATACTGCGAAACCTGATGGTGTGCTACAGTATCAACGACCTTAACAATCCTGTGTGGATCAGCGACAGGGAGATGCGCTTCGGCCTGGGGCCGTATATCATTGCCGATAACAAAATGTATGTGCTCACCGACGAGGGAGAACTCTTTATGTTCAGCTTCGGCGGTACCAGCCTTGAACTGCTGGCCCGCCACCAGATCATCCCCGACGGTGTCGATGCATGGGGCCCCTTCGCAATTGCCGACGGATACCTGATACTGAGGGATTCACATAACATACTGTGTGTCGATGTGGGAAAGAGATAATGACATAGAGCATGGGTGGGCGGCTGCGCCGCCGCCTCTACGCCTCTACGCCCTTTTTTCTACGCCATTACGTCACTACGTCACTACGTCACTACGCCACTACGCCACTACGCCATTACCCCTTAACCCGTAACCCGCAACCCGCAACCCGATGAACCGCAGACTTGGAGCAATAGCAGCAATAGCAGTGATAGTAGCCTTCACGGCTTTTATCATCTACGACATAACAACGGGCAGTCTCTTTACCGACAAACCCGTAACCGAAACTGGCGACAACATTGTGTATCCCGAACCGGCATGGCACGTTGACCGCAAGATCACCTTTCCCGATACGAAACTGTGGGCTGTTACCGTAACGGCCGACGACAGGCTGGTGGCCGCCGGCAGCGGCTTCCTCACCCTCTATGACACAGAACTCAACCCGGTGTGGACAGCCCCCCACGAAGCTGAGATAACAGCACTGACATCCAACGGCGAAATCATATATGCCGCCACCGAAAAAACCATCCTCCTCTTCAGCGCAGCCGACGGTTCACCCATCACCGAATGGGGTCCCTGGGAAGAAAATAGTCTCATTACCTCAATCTCGGCTGCCGGCGGCAGGGTGGCCCTTGCCGATGCCGGCATGCGTCGAGTATATATCCTCAACAGCGAGGGCAGCATGCTCAGCTTCTTCGGCCACCAGGGCGAAGAATTTATCATTCCCAGCGGATACTTCGACCTTCGACTGATTGGCGATACCTCAATGTGGGTGGTCAATCCGGGCAAACTGCGCCTCGAACTGCGCGACTTCAGCGGTAATATAACCTCAACTTTCGGGGAACCGGGGCTCGCTCCCGAAGCATTCAGCGGATGCTGCAATCCGTCGCATTTTACCATGATATCTGATAACATGGTGGCCACATCGGAAAAAGGCATCAGCCGCATCAAAATAATGACACTTGCCGGTGAACTTGTAGATTACGTCGCCCTGCCCGACCAGTTCAGATCGGCACTGCCACTCGACCTGGCAGCCGACAGCAGAGGCAACCTCTTCGCCGCATCAACTTACGAATCAGTCATTTACATATACAGAAGAAAGGAGTAGCATGGAAAGGAAGCAATTCATTAAAAGCGCCATGAGGTGGGGACTGCTTGGCATTCTGGCCCTCATTTCGGTATTGCTGGCCGCAAGGGTCACAACGAAGCCCGACTGCCAGGCATGCCCTACAGCAGCAGGATGCACTTCGAAGGATAAATGTCCGTTATAAAAAACATAAGTCATGAACGAGGAGAGTCTCAACAAATACCGGAAAAGAAGGGAGTTCATACGACGCTCGGGCAGATACGCCCTGCTGCTGCCCATAGGCTATTTCGGCGGTCTTCTGCTGCAGAAGACTGAAGCACAGGAGCTGGTATGGCAGATCGATCCCTACAAGTGTACCCAGTGCGGCCGTTGCGAAACACACTGCGTGCTCACCCCATCGGCCTCGAAATGCTTTCATGCATATGAGATGTGCGGCTACTGCGATCTGTGCGGTGCCTATCTGCGCCAGGGGGTAAGAAACATCAACACCGGCGCCGAAAGCCAGCTCTGTCCCACCGGTGCCATCATACGCACCTATGTTGAGGACCCCTACTTCGAGTACCGCATTGACAAGGACCTCTGCATAGGCTGTGCCAAGTGCGTGAAGGGGTGCGCCGACTTCGGCAACGGTTCGCTCTATATGCAGATTGACCACAAGATATGCGTTAACTGCAACGAGTGTTCTATTGCCAGGGCATGCCCCTCCGATGCAATCAGCAGGGTCCCTGCCACACGGCCCTATATCACCAAAGACGGATACATGCCCAAACAATGAACAGAAAACTACCCGTTATACTCGTCTTCATACTCCTGGGATGGCACGCCGTACTGATAGCCCAGCAGCGGTTCCCGAAACCCGATTTTGAATCGGGCTATGAATACCCCGTTCACCAGTATGAAGCCCCCAGGGCAGTGGCCTGGGAATATATCGATGTAGCCGTACTGATTGCAGCAATGTCGTTTGCGGCATACTTCGCCCTCAAAAAGCGGTCACGTACAGGCATGATCTGGCTCACGGTATTCTCTCTGGCATACTTCGGGTTTTTCCGCGAGGGGTGCATATGCGCTGTGGGCTCGGTGCAGAACGTGGCCCTCACACTTTTCAACGAAAGCTACGCCATACCCTTCACCGCCCTCCTCTTCTTCCTGCTCCCGCTGGTCTTTGCATTGGCCTACGGAAGGGTGTTCTGCTCGGGCGTATGCCCTCTGGGCGCGGTCCAGGAGCTTACGGTCCTCTTCCCGGTGAAGGTTCCCCGCAAAATTGAAACACTGCTTTCGGTACTGCCTTATCTATACCTCGGACTGGCTGTTCTCTTTTCGGCCACCGACAGCCAGTTCATTATTTGCCGGTATGACCCGTTCGTTGGATTCTTCCGCATGGATGCCCCATACACAATGATTATTTTCGGAGTGCTGCTGGTGGTGGCGGGTCTGTTCGTGAGCCGTCCCTACTGCCGCTTCCTCTGCCCGTACGGAGTGTTGCTGAACTGGTTCTCGAAGTTCTCGGCCAGGCATCTTACCATCACTCCGGCTGAATGCATCAACTGCCGGCTTTGCGAAAACTCGTGTCCCTACAATGCCATATTACCCTCCAACAACACTGTGCAGCCTGAGCCCCGTAAGCCTGCCCGGCGACGCTTTGCACTCTTCCTGGTGCTGATACCGGTGCTGATGGTAGCGGGGTGGTTCCTCACCGAAAAAATGCATCCGCTGCTGGCAGGCATCAACCCCGATGTCTCACTGGCACGCGAGATACGCGCCGAACAGGTCACCGGGGTTACCTCAATAACAAAGGAGGCTGTGGCGTTCAGGGAGTCTGGAACCAATCCCGATGAGCTGTACAAAACCGAAACGGTGGTCACTGAACGCTTCCGCAAGGGCTCGCGGTGGGTTGGCCTCTTCTTCGGTACAGCCCTGGGGATAGCCCTGTTTGCCTCAACGATGCGCGAGGAACGTACCGGCTACGTACCCGACCGCGGTAAATGCGTGAGCTGTACCCGTTGCTTCGAGTTCTGCCCTGTAACCGGAAATAGTGAACCCATACCCAATATTACTGTATGAAACTGACTGACAACGACATAAAATCGCTTAAAACAGTAAGCCTCGTTTCAGGGCTCTTTACTCTTCTGGTGGCCGTGCTGATGCTTTCGGGATACCTGCAGCTGAGGCGCCTCGATCCGCTCGACACGCCTGCACTGGTGAAGCTGAAGGAGCAGTTCGACCGCGACCCCGCGAACAAGGACCTGCAGGAACAGATACGGTCGCTCGACCTGGTGGCCCGAAAGGCTTTCTTTACCGCTACCTGGCAGGTGAGGGCCGGTTCGTACCTGATGCTGGCCGGGGCCATAATATTTATACTCGCGCAGCGGCTGCTTACAACCGGGGCCAGGCCTGTGCCGGAGTTTCCGGGTGAGACGGCCGACGAGAAAACCATAATGGGCATCAGGCGTCAATGGCTGCTGGTGCCGGCGGTGGTGATATTCGCCGGGGCCCTGGTGGTATCGGCACTCATGCGGCGTAACCTGCCGCAACCCGATAAGGTGGTTACCGCCGATAACGTGCAGGTGGTAACCCTCGCCAAAAGCAGCGCCGCAGAAACCGAAACTCTGAACCAGCAACCCTCCTTCGCTGAAGCTACGGAGGGCGAAGCCCGAACCTCGCAACCCGCAACAAGCAACCAGCAACCAGTTACCCTCCCCCCCGGCCACTCCTTCCCCTTCTTCCGCGGCGCCGGATCACGGGGATTTGCTGAGGGAACCGGTTACCCATTTGAATGGGACGGAGCCACCGGCAGGGGAATAATATGGAAAGTCCCCCTGAAAAAGCACGGCTACAACTCCCCGGTGATTTGGGGCGACAAGCTCTGGCTTACCGGTGCCGACAATGCAGGTGAGGAGATATACTGCTACAGCGTTGCCAACGGCAGCCTGCTTTGGACTGCTGCGCCGAAAAATATACCCGGCGCACCGGCCTCGGTTCCCGAAACAACTGAAGACACCGGACTGGCAGCCCCTACTGCCGCCGTCAACAACGAGGTGGTGTGCGCCATTTTTGCCACCGGAAATCTGGTTTGTGCCGATCACAACGGCAAAATATTGTGGGCCAAGAATATAGGTGTGCCCGATAACCACTACGGACACTCTTCGTCACTGGTTATACACAACAATCTCGTTATTGTGCAGTTCGACCATAACAAGAGGGCTTCTGTAATGGCGTTCAGCATCCGCACCGGCGAAAAGGTGTGGGAGACGGTGCGCACCGGCGCCAAGATATCGTGGGCGTCTCCGGTTATTGCCAGGCTTGACGGCCGCGACCAGGTAATCCTCAATACCGATCCCTTTGTGGCGGGCTACGACATTGCGACAGGTGCCGAACTGTGGCGCGCCAGGGGCGTCAGCGCCGAAATCGGACCCTCGGTGGGTGTAAACAGCACCATGGTTTTCGCCGGAAACGAGTTTGCAAAACTGGTGGCCATCAAGCCCGGTACCGCCGATCCTGTATGGCAGGATAATGAGTTTACACCCGAAGTTTCCAGCCTGGTGGCAACTGAAAACCACCTCTTTGTGGCTACCAGCTTCGGCGGGGTGGCCTGTTATGATACCAAAACGGGCAAGGTGGTTTGGGAACACTATTTCGACTATGGGTTCTACTCATCACCAATCATAGCTGAAGGCAGGGTTTACCTGATGGACCTTAACGGTGTAATGCAGATATTCAAAGCCGGCGGTGCGTTCGAACTCATCGCCTCATTATCACTGGGAGAAAAAAGCGTTACTACCCCCGCCTTCGCCCACGGAAAAGTATTTATAAGGGGTACCGATCATCTTTACAGCATTGGAAAAAACTGACAACATACAAAACGGTCATAAATGCAACTGCGGGGGAACCGGGGGCGTGGCGCAAGCTGATGGCTATGGGAGCGGGTGCGCCACCGGGCGGCAGGCCGGGGCACAGGCCGTTAGGAGCGCCGTTGAGGCCATTGTAACCGCCACCGGCAGGGAAAAGGATAAGGTCATTCCGCTTCTGCAGGCCCTGCAGAACCACTTCAACTACATACCCTCCGATGCCCTCAGGCTCCTCTATGAACTCACCGACGTAACGCCCGGACAGGTCACCGGTGTTTCAACATTCTACAGCCAGTTCAGGCATGTGCCTTATGGCGAGCATGTTATTAAGATATGCACCGGTACTGCCTGTCATGTGAAGGGGGCAGGGCTGGTGGCCGAAGCATTCCGCCGCGAGTTGCACCTCGAAGGGAGCAGCCACACCACCGGCGACGGTAAATTCTCAATCGAGAATGTGGCATGCCTGGGCTGCTGCACCCTGGCGCCGGTAGTGCAGATAGGTGGCAAAACGTACGGTCACGTACTGACATCGAAGGTAAAAGAGGTGATTTACGACTACCTGAACTCACCGGATGTGGAGATATCGGGACTCTTCGACGATACGCCGGGCGACGGTGCCGCCGAGATACGTGTGGGGCTCGGTTCATGCTGCATAGCCGGCGGCAGCCATGTGGTTATATCGGAGGTACGGAAGGTACTTGAAGAGTACCGGCTCGATGCGGCCGTGAAGCCGGTGGGGTGCGTGGGGGTGTGCAACCAGACGCCGCTGCTTGAGATAGCGCTGAACGGCCGCGAGCCGAAAAGGTACACCAATGTAAAGCCGCATGAGGTACAGGATATCCTGCTCAAGCATATAAGGCCGCGCACGGCCGGAGGCCGCCTGCGAAGCACCATCGACGAACTGCTCGACACCTTTCGCTCCGACGAGCTCGACCGCAGCCAGGTTATTTTCCCCGACAATGTACGCGAAAAGCACCTCGACAACTTCCTGCACCACCAGGTGCACATAGCCACCGAACACTACGGCGTGCTGTCGCCCCTCGCGCTCGATGACTACATGGCGAAAGGTGGATTCAGGGGGCTTCGCAGGGCCCGCTCAATGGAGCCGGCCCGGGTGGCCGAAGAGATACTTCAGAGCGGGCTGCGCGGCCGCGGCGGCGGCGGATTCCCTACCGGAAGAAAATGGCGTATCGTCGCCGAAGCACCCGGCTCCCGTAAAGTAATAATATGCAACGGCGACGAAGGCGACCCCGGAGCATTTATGGACCGCATGCTGCTCGAATCATTCCCATTCCGCGTAATCGAGGGCATGCTTATCGCCGCCCACGCTACCGGCGCCTCCGAAGGTATCTTCTATATCAGGGCCGAATACCCCCTCGCCGTCCAGCGTATCAACGCCGCCCTCGAGATCTGCCGGAACCGTGGCCTCCTCACCACACCACAACCACACACCACAACCCCTGAAACCGGTAGCTTCACAATCCGCGTCTTCGAAGGCGCCGGCGCCTTCGTCTGCGGCGAAGAAACCGCCCTCATAGCCTCGGTCGAAGGAAACCGCGGAACACCACACTTCCGGCCCCCATACCCCGCACAGAAAGGACTCACCGGAATGCCTACCCTCGTCAACAACGTCGAAACCCTCTGCATGGTGCCATGGATACTCAACAACGGCGCCAAAGCCTTCACCGCCATCGGCACCGAAGGAAGCAAAGGCACCAAGGTATTCGCCCTCGCAGGTAAGGTGGCCCGCGGAGGCCTTATTGAAGTCCCCATGGGCATAACCATCAGACAGATAGTCAACGATATAGGCGAAGGCGTCGCCCCCGGCCGCAGATTCAAGGCAGTGCAGATAGGCGGCCCCTCGGGAGGCTGCATTCCGGCCCGCATGGCCGACACGCCGGTCGACTTCGAAGAACTCACACGCCTGGGAGCCATGATGGGCTCGGGCGGTCTGGTGGTGCTCGACGACTCCGACTGCCTGGTCGATATGGCTAAATACTTCCTCACCTTCACCCACGAACAATCGTGCGGCAAATGTACCTACTGCCGAGTGGGAACAGGCGAAATGCTCCGCATCGTCACCCGCCTCACCGAAGGCACCGCCTCGCACGAAGAGATAGAAGAACTCCACAACCTCTGCCACTATGTACGCGACGGCAGCCTCTGCGGACTCGGCCGCACGGCTCCCAACCCGGTCATTACCAACCTGCTGTACTTCCGCGACGAATTCGAAGCCCACGCAAAAGGCATCTGCCCCGCCGGCCGCTGCAAGGCGCTCATCAAATACACCGTCAACGACAAATGCATAGGGTGCACCAAGTGCGTGCAGGTGTGCCCCGTAAATGCCATCCCATACACCCCGTTCGAAAAACACACCATCGACCAGCAGCTCTGCACCAAATGCGACAGCTGCCGCGAGGTGTGTCCCGTCGACGCAATCGATAAAAAGTAACGCATGGTAACCATCAAGATAGACGGTATGCCGGTACAGGCAGAAGAGGGAGCGCGGCTCATCGATGTTATCCGCAGCCAGGGCATCACCGTCCCGTCACTCTGCTACGAACCCGGCATGGAGCACTACACCTCATGCATGGTGTGCATGGTACGCGAAAACAACAGCGGCAAATTCATCCCCTCCTGCTCGGCTGCCGTGGCCGAAGGAATGGACATCGACGCCGACGGACCGTCAGTGAAAGATATGAGGGCAGGGGCGGTACGGCTGCTTCTGGTGGAACACAGGGCCGAATGCGAAGCTCCATGCAGGCTCGTCTGCCCCTATAAGCTCGATATCCCCCTTATGAACCGCCTCCTTACCGCAGGCAAAACCGCAGAGGCCACCGAACTCGCGTTCCATACCCTCACCGACCCCGTTGCCGTCTGCACCGCCTGCAAGGGATACTGCGACAAAGCCTGCCGCCGCAAGAAGATTGATACAAATATATCTATTAAGAATACCATTATATTTCTGGGTTCAGGGTACAGGGTACAGGGTGCAGGGATTGAGGTACCAGGTACCGGGTACCCGATACCCCTTTTCAACTCCACCCTCGGCCCCGTAACCGACACCGAATTCAGCCAGTGGGCCAGGGAAGCTGTCGAAGGCGCCCGCAACCACCCCAACCCCTCAACCACGGAAGAGGCATGCGAGGAGGCATCGCGCTGCCTTCACTGCGACTGCCGTGCCGCCGGCAACTGCGGTCTGCGCGACGCCGCCACGGCACTCGGGGTCAAAAACCCGCGTAACAAACGCACTGCCCACCCCATAACCAAAAAGATAAACCCGGTAAGCGGCCTGATTTTTGAACATGCCAAATGCATTAAATGCGGCCTGTGCGTAAGGCTGGGTGAACAGCTCACCGGCGCTCCGTCACTCTGCTTCCGCGGAAGGGGATACGAAACCATCATCACCGAACCCCTCTACCACGAGTTCGCAGATATCCTCAACGACTCGGCCCCCCGGTTAGCAGCCATCTGCCCCACCGGCGCCCTGGCCCTAAAAGAAGAACTGAAATGAAAAACCACGCAATCATACTGCTGCTGCTCACATCACCGCTGCTGACGGCGCAGCCCGGAAAAACCTCCTGGCCTCACTTCCGCGGCAACCCCACACTCCCCTCAAACCCCAAACTCCTCTGGTCATATACCGGCGGGGTGCGGACAGTTTCGTCGCCCGTCACCAACGGCCCGCTTATCTTCTTCGGCGACAACGACGGGGTGCTCCACGCAGTCACCGCCGACGGCAAACCGGCCTGGAAATTCGAGGCGCTGTCGGCCATCGAAGCCGCACCGGTAATCCATGGCGACAAAGTCATCTTCGGCACCCTCGACGGCTCCCTCCGCGCCCTCGACACCCGCACAGGCAAACAACTATGGCTCTATAAAACCGAAAACCAGATTTCGGGCTCGGCAATAATCGCCGGCACCGCCAACAAACCCACCGTCATCGTAGGCAGCTACGACTACTACCTCCACTGCGTCGACGCTCTCACCGGAAAAGGCATCTGGAAATTCGAAACCAGCAACTTCATAAACGGCTCCCCGGCACTATCGCAGGGAATGGTTGTCTTCGGGGGTTGCGACGGCTATCTCAGGGTTATAAATTCATCTCTCGGAACCGAGGTCCGTAACAACCTGGTCGACGTATATATCGCAGCATCACCCGCCCTCAGCGGAAACCTCGCCTTCGTGGGCGACTATGAGGGTTCCCTGCACTGCATCGACATCAGCACCGGTAACTCCCTCTGGAAGGCCCCCGGAAAGGAGCAAACCAGTGTACTGGTGGCCGCACCTGCTGTCGCTGGCAACAGGGTGGCCATCGGCAGCGAGGATAAGAAATTCTACTGCTTCGACTCCCGAACCGGTAAGGAGCTGTGGAACTTCACCACCGGCAGCCGCATTACAGGCAGCGCGGTAATAGCAGGCGACAGGGTGCTGTTCGGCTCGCGCGACGCCCGCATCTACATCCTCAGCCTCGAAACCGGTAAGGAATTATGGAAGTTCGACACCGGAAAACCGGTCGGCAGCTCACCCGCCGTGGCCGGCAAGGTGTTCTATATACTCACTGAAGACGGACGCCTCCTGGCATTCGGATAATCCCTTAAACAATATGAAAATTGCATATATAGTGCCCGGAACCGGCGACTCGTTCTACTGCGCCAACTGTCACCGCGACAAGATGTTCGTAAGCGTAATGAAGAACAACCCGGGTACTTCCGTCACCGCAATACCCCTATACCTGCTCCCTAACAAAACCAACTTCGGCGACCTGTTCGAATCACACGTCTTCTTCGGAGCAATTTCGCTCTTCTTTAAGGAGAGAATACCGTTCGCCCGAAAGATGCCACGTTTCGTGGAGCAGTTTCTCGACTCACCCCCCATGCTGCGCTTCGCCGCACGCTTGGCCGGTTCCACCACTCCGGTGGGACTCGAAAAGACTACCATCGACATGATCACCGGCAACGCCTCTTTCCTCGAAAAAGAGACCGATAAACTGCTGAAATACCTCTCAGAGTACGGCCGGCCCGATGTTATACACCTCTCAAACGCCCTGCTCACCGGACTGGCGGCCCATATACGGAACCGTACTGACATACCCGTGGTTTGCTCGCTCCAGAACGAAGATGACTGGATAAACGAAATGCGCGAACCTTACCGAACCGAAGCATGGAAGCAGATAGGCGAAAGCAGGAAAACCATCGTACGGTTCATCAGCTCAAGCGAATACTACAAGGCTCTCGTTGCTGAAAAAACCGGACTGCCGGCCGGTATCATCGATGTAATAAACCCCATCACCCCGGCTGAATTCTTCGTCGAACCGAGAGCCGTGGGACAACCCCCCGCAATAGGATTTTTCTCACGCCTGAGCGTCGCCAATGGCCTCGACAAAATGATTGAAGCCTGGCTACTGCTGGGCAACAGGGTGCCCGAAGTGCAGCTACATCTCTGCGGCGGCTCCACAGCCTCCGATACACGGTTCATCAAAAACCAGATGAAAATAGTCGAACGGGCATGCCGTAGCCATAACCTCAGCCTCCATGACGGCTTCTCGGGAACCGCCAAGGAACACTTCTTCAACAGCATCGACCTGCTGTCGGTGCCGGTTCGCAAACCCGACGCATGGGGCCAGTACCTTGTCGAATCAATAGGCGCCGGGGTTCCGGTGGTGCAACCCGCAACAGGGGCTTTCCCCGAAATAATCAGCATGACCGGCGGCGGTGTAATCTATAGCGACGACACCCCGCAGCAGCTCGCAAACGAACTGGAATCGCTGCTGGCCGACAGAAACAAAAGGCTCACATTGGCTCAGAACGGCTCCGCCTCCCTCAGAAACATCACCTCCGGCGGCGTTATGCAGGAACGGGTGAGAAACCTCTATAAAACAGTACTCTCTCACTGATTTCTCTTATTACATCCTCCAATTTGATTATCTGCCTGATTAATCCTAAAAAATATCTATCTTTGCCAATATTTAATGTGTTTTATGTGGTTATTTACACATTATTCGCACTAAATGTGTGATTATGGAGATTGAAAGAACCATCACTTCCCGGCTTCTTGCCTGGAAAACGAGCACAGCAAGAAAACCTATTATCCTGCAGGGTGCCCGTCAGACAGGAAAAACCTGGGTGCTTAAGAAACTGGGGCGCGACCACTTCGATGATGTGGCCTACTTCAACTTTGAGAAACAGCCTGAACTAAGGCAGTTTTTCGAAGTTACGAAAGACCCGCGCAGGATTATCGAAAACCTGACGTTACTCCATGGGAGACCTGTTACCGAAGGCAGGTGCCTGATAATATTCGATGAGATACAGGAATGCAATGCGGCTTTAAACTCCCTTAAATATTTCTGCGAAGAGGCCCCCGGCTATTGCATCGCCTGTGCAGGTTCCTTACTGGGCGTGACACTGAGCAGGGGAGAATCATTCCCTGTCGGAAAGGTCGACCTTCTTCATATGTACCCTTTAACCTTTAGCGAGTTTCTCAGTGAAGCCTCGCCCGAACTATGGAACTATCTTAACAGTATCAAGGCTGTTGAACCTATCCCCGCAATATTCTTCTCGCAGTTATCTGATAAGTTGAAAAGCTACTTCCTGACAGGGGGCATGCCTGAGGCAGCTGTATCACTCATTAAAGATCATGATATCGGACAAACCCAAACCATTCTCGAAAATATCCTAAATGCATACAGGCTCGATTTCTCAAAACATGTTGACGCCCGGAGTATTCCCAGAATAAACCACATCTACACGGCATTGCCTTCTCAACTGGCCAGGGAAAACCGTAAATTCCTGTATCAGGTTGTGAAACCCGGAGCAAGGGCAAGAGAATACGAAGACTCACTTCTCTGGCTTATAAATGCCGGATTGGTCTATCGTGTCTGGTGCATTACCAAACCCGCCATCCCGCTGTCAGCATACACCGATCTCGGAGCATTCAAAATATATCTTTCTGATGTGGGATTGCTTCGCAGACTCTCACAGCTCGACCCGGTAGCTATCAGGGAAGGCAACAGGCTGTTTACCGAGTTCAGGGGTGCCCTTACAGAGAACTACATCCTTACGTCGCTCATTACACAGTTCGATGGAATTCCATATTACTGGAAATCGGGGAACAAGGCGGAGGTAGACTTCGTTTTTCAGCATCAGAACAAGATAGTGCCTGCTGAGGTTAAATCAGATGAAAACGTAAGAAGTAAAAGCCTTGCCTGGTACAGAAAGGAGTTTAATCCGCCACTGACCATCCGCTATTCAATGAAAAACCTGAGCTATACCGATGGTCTGCTGAGCATCCCCCTGTTTATGGCCGATCAGACCTCCGGGTTAATAGCCCTTGCCGGGAGGCCTGAAGGCCAATAGCCTTGATATTGCTTATTAACTAAGATCTTTACCTGTTGCCTTATGATTGAACTGCACAATATTGAAAAATCGTTTCCCCTCCGCGGGAAGGTCCTCGACCAACTCTCATTCACCGCCCCCGCCGGACGGTCAATCGCCATCATGGGCCCCTCCGGCTCCGGCAAAACAACCCTCCTCAACATCATTGGCCTGCTCGAGCGCCCCGGCTCAGGCACCATCAGCTTCCGCGGCTCCGACATCACCACCCTCACCCCCGACCGTGCCGCCGCATGGCGCAACGCCAACACCGGCTTTATCTTCCAGGAACACCTCCTGCTGCCGCACCTCACCATCGGCGAAAACATCAGGCTCCCCTTCCTTGCAGGCAAAATATCGTCCCAATCGCTCTCTTCTTCGGAGGAACACATTGCAATCCTTGCCGAAAGAACCGGCATTGCGCAGATAATGAGCAAGTTCCCCTTCCAGGTATCGGGTGGTGAGGCCCAGAGGGCTGCCTTCGTCAGGGCCCTCGCCAACAGGCCGGCCCTGCTGCTGGCCGACGAACCCACCGGCTCGCTCGACCGTGCCAACGCCGACACTCTCGCCCAACTGCTGGCTCAGCTAAGCCGCGAGAACGGCTCAACCCTTATTGTGGTTACACACTCCGAACGCCTTGCAGCCGCCATGGACGAAAGCTATGAACTTACCGACGGTCACCTTACAGCCGCCAAACGATGAAGCTCTCCGTCCGCCATATAATAATACGATCGGTGCTGTGGCACCGCGGCGCCACTATCACCCTTCTGATGGTGACAGCCCTCATCGCCGCAGTAATAACGGCTTCACTGCTCGCCGGCTATTCGGTGCGACAGACGCTGGCAGCCAGCACCACCGCCCGCCTCAACGGCGGCGCCGTGATGATCAGCGCCGGACTCCGTTACTCCGACCGCGAACTGGCAACACACCTCCTCGAAAAAACCGGTGTTGAGGTGGCTCCCCTTATGGAGCTTAACGGCAGTGTCAGCTCATTCGGCGGCGCCGCAGAGGTTAACGGTGCCAAAATATGGGGCGTCGATTCATCCTTCTTTCTTATCGGCGGCGCCCCCGCCGGCGAAGCGCCCGGCCGCGGTGAGGTGATACTCAACTCACGACTCGCACAAACCCTTAAGGTGGCCGAAGGCGGGAGCGTAATACTCAGGTTCGCCGCCCCCTCCGACCTCCCCCGCAACACCCCGTTTGCCCCTGCAAAGGAGGAGAGCGAAGGCTCCCTCTTCCTCACCGTCAGAAAGATTGTCAGCGTTGAAAACTATGGTCTCTTCAACCCCTCCATCAGCCAGGTGGTGCCCTACAATGCATTCATCAGCGCCGATGAACTTAACCAGTTCCTCGAAGGGAGGAAAAAGGCAAACCGGTTCCTGTTCCGCCAGGCCAACGGCCTCACCCCTCAAGCCGCCGGAGAGGCACTGGCCGCTATTTCGCTTCCCGGCAAACACTCGCTGCGCATCCGCACGGTTCCCGCAACAGGCGAAACAGAGATCGTATCCGACCGTATCTTTATCGACACCGAAATAGCCGGTAATCTAACCGCAGCCCTGCCCGGTGCCCGTCCGGTTATTACATACCTCGCCAATGCCATCACCTCAGCCTCCGGCTCAACTCCCTACTCATTCGTGGCTGCCCTCACCGGCATTACCGATACCATCCTGAAGAGTCCGTACGATATTGCTGTAAATGAATGGCTTGCCGATGACATTAAATGCGCTGCCGGCGACTCCATTACGCTCACTTACTATCTCAGCGGAACCGACAACCGACTTACCGAGGCCACCGCCCGATTCAGGGTGGCAGCCGTGGTTCCCCTTAAAGGGGTGTGGCGCGATTCGCTCCTTATGCCCGCTTTTCCCGGAATAACAGGCTCACGCAGCTGCACCGACTGGGACGCCGGAATACCGCTCGACATGAAACGGATACGCGATAAGGACGAGGAGTACTGGTTCAGTTACGAGGGAACACCAAAGGCCTTTATACGCTACGAAACCGGAGCAGCCCTCTGGGGCAACCAGTTCGGCCCGGCAACTTCAATACGCATGGGGCATGGAGTCAGCCTTCGCATAGCTACGGCTGACAAGGCATGGGGCATGGATAATGCTGCTTCGCAGCGCATGCATAGCGAAGCGGTGTCCCGTGCCGAAGGTCGGGAGGGCTCAGTGCTCAGTGCTCAGGGTATTGCTGCGGGCACGTTCGGATTTACAGTAAACGACCTGCTCAGCGATGGCCTGCGTGCCGCCTCGTCGGGTGTCGATTTCAGCACCCTGTTCCTCGCACTCAGCTTCTTTATCATAGGGGCAGCGCTGGTGCTGCTGATAATGATAACCGATAATCACCTCCGCAGCCGCGAGGGTGAAATGGCTGCCTACAGCGCTCTCGGATTCACTACCGGCCGGATAAGAAACATTTTCCTGGGAGAAGCACTTATCCCCCTGACTGCCGGGGCAATCACCGGCACCGCAGCCGGAATACTCTTCAACACACTGATAATAAGTGCACTGAACTCGGTCTGGATAGATGCCGTGCAGACCGATACCCTTATGCCTTATACCGGGCTAATGCCTCTTGTTACCGGTGCCGTTGCCACTCTTCTCGTGGCTCTGGCAGCTGTAATCATCCGCGTAAGATTCTTCCTCCGTCAGCTAAACCTGTCGGTAAGAATGAGATCGGTGCCCGACGGTCGGCTGGCCGGTATCCTGCTCTGGCCGGCAGCCACTATTATGGCTGCAATACTCCTGCTGATACTGTTCAGCGGAGCTGATAAAATTATGCTCCACTTCGCCGGGGGCATGCTGCTGTTCACACTGCTGATACTGCTCTTCAGACGGATGCTTACACCCAACAGCCGGACTGGCGACGGTAAACCCGGGACCTCAGGCCGGTTTCTGTCGCTCCGCTACTACGCCTTCTACCCCTCACGCGCCCTCACACCCCTTATATTTATTGCTGCCGGCCTGTTTATAGTTATCGCCACCGGTTCCAACCGCCAGGATTTCGGCCGCGATGCCCTTAAGCGCACCAGCGGCACCGGCGGATTCACCCACTGGATTGAATCGCCGATACCCGTGGCCGGTGACTTTGAATTCGAAGGTGCTGCCTCGGTTATGCGATGCCTGAAGGTCGACGGCGATGACGCCAGCTGCCTCAACCTGAACCATATCACATCGCCTCACCTGCTCGGAGTCGACGCACCTCTGCTGGCTGAAAGGGGCTCCTTCTCACTTGCCTCAGCCCTGAAGGGGGTCGAAGATCTTCGTGGCAACGATTTCTGGAAAGTGCTTACCCAATCAGCCGGCGACGATGCCATATACGGATTCCTCGACCAGACGGTGATGCAGTGGGGAATGATGCTTAAGCCAGGCGATACCGTAACGGTAAGATCGGAATCGGGCCGGCCGCTTCACATCATTATCGCCGGAGGCCTCAAAACATCGGTCTTCCAGGGACATCTCCTCATCGACAAATCACACTTCACCCGCTGGTTCCCCTCCGTCGCAGGCAGCAACATCATACTCATCGAAACCCCGACACCGAATACCGAATACCGAATACCGAATAGCTCAACGCTCCAATCCACCCCCTCCCGCCTCGAATCATTCTACCGCGTCACCAACACCTACCTTTCGGTTTTCGTGGTTCTGGGCGGTATAGGTATGATACTCGGGGTTATGGGTATGGGACTCAACCTGGTGAGGAACATCCGCTCACGCCGCCGCGAATTTGCCCTCCTCACGGCAAGCGGATTCACCTCAGCACACATCAGGCATATGGTACTCGGTGAAAACCTCACCATCCTCCTTGGCGGTATCATTGCCGGAACCCTGCCCGCCATCTTCGCCACCTGGCCGTCACTCAGCACAGGCAATAGTCTGCCCTGGAGTTTTATTGCAGGACTGCTGATTATAATGCTGATTACAGGATCGGTAGCTACGGTACTATCTTCCAGAGCGCTTCACAGAGTGTCGGAAGGGTTAAGGAAGTAGAGATCGATTGCCGATTGAAGATTGCCGATTTCAGATATCAGATTTAAAATAAATCAAACAATATTCAATTAATTAGGTTAGGTTTCTGGGTAGATTTTAGGGTTTTAACAAAAATAGAAATCAGCTCATTACACTCAGTCAGTCTGCTCTCTAATGATGACAAATCCCTTACCAGATTTGATCTTTTAATAATCTTCAATCAAATCAAACTTTCTCTCAACTCTTTAAGAATAATGCTGATTTTGTGCGCAAAATCTTTTCTTGACTCTGCACTTTGAGCTTCACCGTAGTTTAATGCTGGCGAGGAGGAGGACCTCATTAGCTGTCCCGCAAGGTAACGGCCAATATCATCTTTTGGCAACGACTTACCGGTTTCAATACCCGAAACAGCAAAGTCGATTAATCTCTCTTCAAGTTCTTGTCTGTTCATAGCACAAATAATTGTTATACAGCGAGTATTACAGCATGAAGTTAAAAAGAAATTACAATATTACATAACGAAAATTCCACGCCCCCATAGGGAGCAACTCAAAGCCGAAGGCGAGTTCGCGACCAAAGGGAGCAACGCAAAACCGAAAGTATATCAGAAATCGGAAATCGGAAATCAGCTATCTGAAATCAATTCTTCCCTATAGCTATAAGTTTATCAACCGTTCTGAAATAGATCATTCCGTCTGTTATCGCCGGCACTGTCATTGAAATGCCGCCCAGCTCGCTGGTTGCTATCAGCTCATACGACCTTCCCGATTTAAGTGTGTAAACGGTTCCCTCATCATCAACAAGATACACTTTCCCATCGCTGGCAACTGGTGAGGCTGTGAAGCTGCGGGTATTGCCGATTTTCTGCCGGTAAATCTCCTCTCCCGTAAGCGGATCGAGAACCTGCAGCAGCCCATTCCAGCCGAGGTTGTAAAGGCAGCCGTCATACAGTAGCAGCGTCTGCATATACGAGCCGCCACGCAATAGCGCCCACTTAACATGCTGGTTCGAGGTTTGCCCGTCACCCAGCGTGATATCGCCGGTGGCAGCCTTGCTGACGGCATAAACAGGCGAAACCCTGCCATGAGCGCTGTTGAAGTAGATCAGATCCTTGCCAATGACAGGCGTTGGAATCGGCAGATCGCCTCCTCCCGCCATTTTCCATATCTCCTCTCCTGTTTTAAAATCGTATGCGCCCCTGTGCTTGTAGCCGTTAAGAACCACTATATCGCGGCCGTTGTGGGTATAGATATTGGGAGTCGACCATCCCGGCCACTCGTCACGACTCTTCTTCCAGAGCTCCCTGCCCGATTTTACATCAAATGCAGCCACAAATGAACCATTCATAATATCGACCTGCACAATCACCACACCTTTGTATATTATTGGAGAACTGGCAAACTCCCACTCGGCCGACTGGGCAGAGAAAAATACCGATTCGAGCCGGCCAAAATCCTTTTTCCATAACAGATCGCCGGCTGAGTTGTAGCAATACAACCCCTCCGATCCGAAGAAAGTAACCACGTGGTCGCCGTCGGTTGCTGCGCTGCAACTGGCATGCGACGACTTTGCATGGCGCTTCATCGTCGGGACACCGGTGTGGGCAAGCCTTTCCCAGATTATCCTTCCGGACTTCTTATCGATGCAATAAACTTTCCATTCATGCACCGAGGTGTCATCAACCGATGCGATGTCACCAAAAACCCCGGGTTTCAGACCGGTATTGTCGGCCTTGCTAATTGCTGTTGTTATATAAAGTACATCACCCCATATTGCAGGACTCGACTGACCCAGTCCGGGTATCTCAACAGACCACCTGACATTGCTCCCCGAGGCAACATCAAAAGAATCTGGCAGCGAGGCGCCGTCAAGAACTCCCGAGGCAAACTGCCCGCGGTACATGGGCCACTGCCGCGATGCATCAGCCTGCTGACCGTCACAGGGTGAAAGGGTCATTAAAAATGCCACTGAAATAACCGATAGAATAGTACGCATCTCTTTCTCTTTTTTTGGTACGCCATGAAGATAGAAAAAATCAGCCACCTGACGATTATGCGATGACAGATACCCGGTACCTGATACCTGATACCCGAAAAAACCCCGGATGACAGAGGAATCATCCGGGCGCGGCCTGGCGGCCATCATGTTCAAACCAAATGTGGTTAGTTGAAGGTAAAAAGAAACATCTTAATATACTCTTTTAATACTCCTCAAATCAGGTTTTTTCCGTCGCCGGCAGTCTCCACACCCTCAAAATTTCCCATCAGATTACTGCAGACATAACTACAAATATAGTTGTTTTTTCGAATTCACCAAATTAATATTCGTTTTTTATGGTCCCCAAAACCGTTTTCTCCCTTTTTTCATCAGATTAATTACTTTTGTAGCATCACTCACCATTCATTTCCCGATGGAACATAAACTTCAGCTGTACAACAGCATGACCCGCAGGCAGGAAAAGTTCATCCCCCTCAACCCGCCATTCGCCGGCATGTATGTCTGCGGCCCCACCGTATACAGCGACAGCCACCTTGGTCACGCCCGACCGTTCATAACATTCGACATACTATACCGCTGGCTCATGCATCTGGGCTACAGGGTTAGGTACGTGCGCAATATAACCGACGTGGGACATCTCGAAAACGAAGAGTCAGGCAGCGGCGAGGACAGGATAGCTCGCAGGGCACGGCAGGAACAGCTCGAACCAATGGAGGTGGTGCAGAAGTACATGAACTCGTTCCACGAAAACATGAACCAGCTTAACACACTGCCTCCTTCGGTGGAACCAAGGGCTACCGGCCATATCATCGAGCAGCAGGAGATGATCAGAAAGCTCATCCGGAACGGTTACGCATATGAGGCTGACGGCTCTGTATACTTCGATGTGCTCAAATACAACGAAAAATACAAATACGGGAAACTGTCGGGACGCATACTCGATGAGCTGATGTCGAACAGCCGCGATAACCTCGAGGGCGGCGAAGAGAAAAGAAATCCCTTCGACTTTGCGCTGTGGAAAAAGGCATCGCCGGAACATATTATGAAATGGTCCTCGGAATGGTCGGAGGGATATCCCGGCTGGCACCTCGAGTGCTCGGCAATGAGCATTAAGTACCTGGGTGAGGAGTTCGACATCCACGGCGGCGGCATGGATCTTAAATTCCCGCATCACGAATGCGAGATAGCACAGTCGGCAGCCGCCCTTGGGCACGAGTCGGTGCGATACTGGATACATAACAACATGATCACAATCAGCGGCCGGAAAATGGCCCGATCACTAGGCAACTTCATCACCCTCGACCAGCTCTTCAGCGGTAACCACCCCCTGCTGTCGCAGGCCTACAGCCCGATGACAATAAGGTTCTTCATCCTGCAGGCCCACTACCGCAGCACGCTTGACTTTTCCGACGAGGCCCTCAAGGCAGCCGAAACCGGACTCAGCAAGCTATTCGCCGCCGCCATTAGGGTGCAGTTACTGAAACCGTCCGCCTCCTCAACAGCCGATGTGGAATCGTTGCGCACCCGCTGCAACGACGCCATGAACGACGACCTCAGCACACCCCTCGTCATCGCCGCCCTGTTCGATGCCGCCCGTATTGTCAACACCGTGGCCGAAGGAAGGGAAAGCCTGAACTCATGCGACCTCGATATTCTCAAATCGCTCTTCGACACCTTCCTCACATCCATCCTGGGCCTGGTTCCCGCAGAAAAAAGCGGAGAGGGAATTGAAGCCCCGCTAATAGAAATGATAATAGCGATGCGCCAGGAGGCAAAGGAGCAGAAGGACTGGAAACGCGCCGACGCTATCCGCGACAGGCTCGCCTCACTCGGCGTAAAGCTTAAGGACCGCCGTGACGGCGCCGACTGGGAAAAGGAATAGTTGCAGGGTGCAGGGTGCAGGGTACAGGGTACAGGGTACAGGGTAAACAGATAAGAAGGATGAGCTCATACAGAGACCTTGAAATATACCAGACAGCTTACAAACTTGCCATGGAGGTTCATGCTCTTACTTTGAAACTTCCGCAATATGAGCTTTATGAACAGGGAAGCCAGCTCAGAAGATCTGCTTTCAGAATTAAAGATACAATTGCCGAAGGATACGGAAGGAGAAGATACAAGCAGGAGTACGTAAGATATCTCGTCTTTGCACACGCTTCATGTGATGAAACCACAAACCATCTTTCAGCGCTGGCTGAACTTTATCCAGGTATCGAAGGTTTTAATGAACATATCGGTCCTTATGAAACACTAGGCCGTAAAATCAATAAATATATACAATACGTCGAAGAAAACTGGAATTACGCCTCCGAACCCTGAACCCTGAACCTTGAACCCTGAACCCTGAACCCCTGAACCCTGAACCCTCATACCTCAGCCACCCTGTAACCATCGGCTCCCTGGGGCTGGGCGGCACCAACCCTGTGAGACTGCAGTCGATGACCAGCACCGACACCAACGACACTGCGGCATCGGTGGCCCAGTGCATACGCATTATCGAGGCAGGCGGCGAACTGGTGCGCCTCACCGCGCAGGGCGTACGCGAGGCCGAAAACCTTGCCAATATCAGAAGGGAACTACGCAGGGCCGGATTCGACACCCCTGTTGTGGCCGACATACACTTCAATCCCGCCGCTGCCGAAACAGCCGCCCGCCTCGTCGAGAAAGTACGTATCAATCCGGGCAACTACGCCGATAAAAGGGCAGCCTTCATCAAAACCGGATTTACCGATGCCGAATATGCCGCCGAACTCGAAAGGATACACGAACGGCTACTGCCTCTCATAAAAATCTGCCACGAATACGGTACCGCAATACGTATAGGCGTCAACCACGGCAGCCTCAGCGACCGCATCATGACGCGCTACGGCAACACTCCCGAAGGCATGGCCGTATCGGCAATGGAGTTCATACGCATCTTCGCCGCCGAAAACTTCAGCAGCCTGGTGCTCTCAATGAAGTCGTCAAACATACTGGTTATGACCGAATCAACCCGGCTGCTGGTAAGAAAGATGATGGCTGAAGGTTTCGCATGCCCGCTCCACCTGGGTGTCACCGAAGCGGGCGAGGGAGAGGATGGCCGCATCCGCTCAGCCATGGGAATAGGGGCCCTCCTTACCGAAGGTATCGGCGACACAATAAGGGTTTCACTTTCGGAGCCTCCCGAAAAGGAGATCCCTGTTGCCCGGCTGATAGCCGACAGTGCTCTCCGACACTCCTTAGTCCACCCGGGTGGTGAGGCTCCCGGCGGTGCCGTGATACGCGAATCAAATGGCGTCAGCACCCTGCACCTGAAGTACAACATTGCCTGCCACAACGATCTTGCCGTGGTAGCGGCGGTCGATTCTGCCCCGCTGCTGCTGCCCCGCAGGGCCACAGCCATCAGCATCGACAACGGCAACGCATTGCCTCCGGACGTGGTTAAATCGGTTGAGGATGGCATACTGCAGGCTGCACGTATTAAAATAACCCGCAACGACTACATATCATGCCCCACCTGCGGACGAACCAAATTTGACCTCCCCGCCGCCGTGGCTGACGTAAAGAAGGCTACCGGCCACCTTACCGGACTCAAAATTGCCGTTATGGGATGCGTGGTGAACGGTCCGGGTGAAATGGCCGACGCCGACTACGGCTACGTTGGTGCTGCCGCGGGAAAGGTTCATATTTACCGGGGAACCGAACCGGTGTACAAAAATGTACCCGTCGGAGAAGCCATAGAAAGACTGCTTGAACTGATAGAGGCCGATCAGGCCAGGCGGTAGTCTAGCTGCTTCTTCTGCAAATCGGCCTTCACCACCTCAACCATAACCCTGTCGCCAAGGGTGTAAACCTTGCCCGAATAGCGGCCGCGAACACAGTAGTTCTCCATGTCGTATTCGTAGAAATCGTCGCCCAGCTCACGTATGTGTATCATCCCCTCACACTGGTTCTCAATTATCTCAACGTAAACACCCCAGTCGGTAACCCCCGAAATCACACCTTCGAAGGTCTGACCCACCTTGTCGCTCATAAACTCAACCTGCTTGTATTTTATCGACGCCCTTTCGGCATCGGTGGCAAGCCTCTCCATCTTCGATGAATGAACGCAATACCTCTCGTAAAGCTCCTTGCTCTCTGAACCCCTGCCCTCAAGGTAGGCTGTCAGCAGCCGGTGAACCATCATGTCGGGAAAACGCCTGATGGGAGAAGTGAAATGGGAGTAGTGCTTAAAGCCCAGTCCGTAATGCCCTATGTTGTCGGTCGAATAAACCGCCTTGGCCATCGACCGCAGTGCCAGAGTTTCGATAAGATTCTGTTCGCTCTTGCCCGCCACCTCCCGCAATAGCTTGTTCATGGCCTTAGGCAATGTCTCAATATCATCATTTTCAAGCTGATAGCCAAACCTCTTTATAAAGTGGCTGAATGAGCTTACCTTCTCGGGGTCGGGATCGTCATGAATTCGGTAAACGAATGTCTTGCCCTTGTGTACCTTCGATACAAACTCGGCAACACGGCGGTTGGCAAGCAGCATGAACTCCTCAATAAGCTGGTTGGAAGTGCCCATGTCGCGGAACCTTATACCCACAGGCTTCCCCTTTTCGTCGAGGTCGAACTGCACCTCCACCCTCTCGAACGAGAAAGCCCCGGCTTTAAGCCTGCGATCACGCAGCTTTTGTGCCATGCTGTGAAGTGTGCCAATCTGCTCCTGCATGTCGCCTTCGCCGGTGTCGATAACCATCTGGGCCTCGGCGTACGAAAACCGCCTGTCAGAGTTGATCACCGTGCGGCCGAACCACTCTGACAGCACCTCTGCCCTGTCATTCATCTCAAAAACTGCCGAATAGGTCAGCTTGTCCTCACGCGGATTGAGCGAGCAGGCTTCGTTGCTGAGCTTTTCGGGAAGCATCGGCACCACCCGGTCGACCAGGTAAATTGATGTGGCCCTTTGTCCGGCTTCATTGTCGAGGATGGTACCGGGCTTTATATAGTGAGTTACATCGGCAATATGAACTCCCACCTCCCAGTTGCCATTGGCGAGCCTCTGCAGCGACAGTGCGTCGTCAAAGTCCTTCGCATCGGCAGGGTCAATTGTGAAGGTGGGCACACTGCGGAAGTCGCGGCGCCGGCCAATCTCTTCACCGGTAATTGTCAGTGGCAGTTTCTCTGCTTCGTGTTCCACATCTTCGGGGAACTCCATCGGCAGTCCGTATTCGGCCATTATGGCGTTTATCTCGGTCTCGTTTTCGCCCGGATAGCCCAGCACCTTAATCACTTCTGCAACCGGATTGCGCGAGCGGGGATCGTGGCTCACTATGCGTGCCACGGCCTTCATGCCCTGTTTGGCGCCATTGAGGCTCTGCAGCGGTACAAAGAGGTCGAACGGCATATTTTTGGTGTCGGGAACCAGGAAGGCGAATGCCGGCATCACCTCGATGGTGCCCACGAAGCTGTCACGCGCCCTCTCGAGTATCTCAACCACCTCGCCTTCGGGACGGGTACCCTTGCGTGTAACCAGCAGCCTCACCTTTACCTTGTCGCCGTGGAGTGCGGTGCGGAGGCTGCGTGCCGACAAAAAGATGTCGTCGCCCCGCTCTTCAGAAACCAGGAATGCGTAGCCCTGGCGTGTCATGTCGATGGTGCCGGTAATGGTACCACCGGTTCCGCCGCCGCCGGGATTAATGCGGAAAGAACCGCGCCGCGATTCACTTACCTGTCCCTTGCCTTTAAGGCGGGTGAGGGCGTTACGCACCTGCATTCCGCGTGAATTTTTGTCGACGCCCAGCGAACGGGCTATCTGCTTGTAGTTCATCCCGAATTTGGGGTTCTTGCCCAGCAGGTCGAGTATCTCATTTTCGAGGCGGTCGGTTGCGCCGCCCTTTTTCTTCTTGTTTTTGCCTTGTGTCATGGATTTTAAATCTGAACTCTGACGGTTATACATTTGGCCGTACACGATTCTCTATTCAGAGCGCAAAGGTAATCTATTTAACCGTTTTATGTACAATGAATTATATTATAAGTGTGTCAGCTCAGCTGAACCAGGTTTCTCACCACCCAGAATATCACAATAACAGTCAGTACCACCCAAATAGCCCGGTACCCGTACATCTGCGTCCTGATACGTTCGGCTTTGGGGGAACCCCGGGTTCCCGCAAACTCAAACCAGAAACCCAGCGCCAGGTAGGGAATTGACAGCACCAGCAGCATATTCGACTGCAATGCCTGCCCGATGTTAAGGTGCAGCAGGTGGTGAATTGCGCGCTGCGAGCCGCAGCCCGGGCACTCGAGGCCGGTAAGCACGAAAAACGGGCACTTCGGAAAGAGGAGGTGCGAGCCCGGGTTGTAGTTTCCGTAGAGCCAGACCAGCGCGGCGATTGCAGCCACCACGGCGGCAGCAGCCGGGATACGGAACCTAGAACGCGAAGATGCTGGTTGCGACACCGGCGGCGATCAAAATCAGATAGACGAGTACTGTTCCGAGGCCGAGGAAGAAGCTCAGCTTTGTCCATGTGCCGGCGTCTTTCGAGGCTTTCCTGGCTCCTTCGTAGTTGCCCGACCTGTAGGAGGAATCAACCTTGGCGGCGTAGATGATGCCTACGATGCCAAAGGGCAGGCAGCAGAAGTATAATACTACCCAATTTTAAGACCACTGGTTAAGTGTTAAATTTGACAATTTTAAACCAGTGAATTATGAAAGCAAAGAGACAGCAACATTCGGGCGCCTTCAAGGCA
>Ga0209835_1000203_pt1 | contig 41548 bp, 44 predicted proteins | sample LakKivwa52mmetaG_FD_184138 | JGI IMG/M metagenome (GOLD analysis project Ga0209835, IMG submission 184138) | Anoxic lake water microbial communities from Lake Kivu, Rwanda to study Microbial Dark Matter (Phase II) - Lake Kivu water 52m metaG... | ecosystem: Environmental > Aquatic > Freshwater >... | reverse complement strand
TCGTAGAAACCAATATTTTCGAGAAAATCACATTAGATCAACTGGTTGCAAATGCCGTGCTGAACGAAGAAAATCACCTCTCCGACAACCAGTTGATTCTGTTATGAAATCGACCGGACAGCAATGGAAAGGATTTTCAATGCCCATCACGAGAATGCATCTGCCTGAACGCACGGGTAATCGCAATACCGGCTTCACCCTGATCGAACTGGTGATCGTCATCACCATCATCGGCGTACTCGCTGCGATCGCCATGCCCAAGTTCGTTTCGCTGCAGCGAGATGCACGCATCGCCAAGCTGCAGGCTGCACGCGGTGCGGTCAATGCCGCTGCCGCGATTGTCCATGCGGGCTATCTCACGCGCGGTGGCATCGCCGATACCGCCGCCTGTCCTGGCGGAGGCGGTACGGCTACCAATGCCATTAGCGGAACCCTCTGTACCGAAAGTGGCGTGGTGCAAATGGCCAACGGCTATCCCTCCGGATCTGTTGCCATTGGTGCCGCCACGCCCGGCATTATCGGCGCAGCAGGTTTGGTATCCACGTTCTCGCCCACGCTGGCACAGTTGAATAACGAAGGCTTCGGGGCAGCAGTTGCCGGTGCTGTAACTACCTTCTCGGTAATTGGCGGCACAGGCACGAGCGGAGCCGTGGGCGCCCAAGTCAATGCAACCTGCTCATTCACCTATACCTCTCCCGCAGCGGCTGGCGCAGCTCCGGTCGTCAGCGCAATCACGACAACCGGTTGTTAGGATGACAGCAAATCGTCTAGTATTCGGCTACTTTCATGGAGACTACAAATGAAGAAAATCCACTCTGGCTTTACCCTGATCGAACTGATCGTCGTGATCGTTATTCTCGGCATTCTTGCTGCTACGGCACTGCCAAAATTCATTGATCTGCGCAGCGAGGCTAATGAGGCCGCCTATCAGGGCGTTCGGGGTGGCGCAGCTTCAGCCATGGCGGTCAACCATGCAGGATGTGCCGCAGTGAATAACCTCGTTACAGCAAACAAGTGTGTTGCTGTCGATAACTGTGACGATACAGCCTCGATCATGCAGGGTGGTCTTCCCACCGACTACAGCGTTACTTCGGCAGCCTTGACCGGTAATGGCACGACTGCCAACTGTACTCTTGTCAAATCGGGTTATACGCCGACAGGTCCCACTACATTTGCAGGTATTGGCGCAGGGCAACCGTAAGCCCCCCTTTGTTTGGACAACGGCCCGGCATTGTCCGGGCCGTTTTGTTTTCTGCCGTAACAATCTGTAAAACTCGGCGCTGGCGAGACGGCACACCTGACGGCATCAGCTAGAATTTCCGCATGAAATCCCGTCGCCTGATTGTTTTCGTCCTGCTCGTTGCCATCCTGGGCGGCGGGTTTGCGGCCTACCGTTATTTCTTCACGGATGGCAACTCCCCTGGCTACAAGTTCGCCGCCATCGAGAGCGGCCCGATTACCGCTTCGGTCGCCGCGACCGGCACGCTCAATCCGGTGGTCTCCGTGCAGGTCAGTTCGCAGATCTCGGGGCAGCTCCGCGAAATCTTCGTCGACTTCAACAGCACCGTGAAGGCCGGCCAGCTGATCGCCCAGATCGCGCCCGAAACCTACGAGCATCGCGTGCGCCAGGCCGAGGCCGACCTCGAGGCGGCACGCGCCACTGTGGCGGTGCAGCAGGCCGAGATTTATCGCGCCAAGGTCAATCTCGCCGACGCCGAGCGCGATCACGCGCGCAAGCAGTCGCTCGTCGCCAGGAACTTCATCTCCCCCGCCGAACTCGACAAGGCACAAACGCTGCTGGAGGCGGCGAAAGCCCAGATGCGCGTGGTTGAGGCGCAGGCGAGCAACAGCGCGGCACTGGTGCGCCAGCGCGAGGCGCAGCTTGGGCAGGCGCGCGTCGACCTCGGACGCACCGAGATCCGCGCGCCCGTCGACGGCATCGTCATCAAGCGCAGCGTCGAACCCGGCCAGACCGTGGCGGCCAGTCTGCAGGCGCCGGAACTGTTCGTCATCGCGCGCAACCTCGCCGACATGCAGGTCGAGACCGCGATCGACGAAGCCGATGTCGGCCGGCTGCAGGTCGGGCAGCACGCCACTTTCACCGTCGATGCCTTTCCCGGCAAGCGCTTCAAAGGCGAGGTCAGGCAGGTGCGCAAGGCCGCGCAGGTGGTTTCGAACGTCGTCAGCTACACGGTGGTGATCTCGGCGAGCAATCCGGATCTCACCCTGCTGCCGGGCATGACCGCCAATGTGCGCATCGTCACCGCGCAGAAGGACCAGGTGCTCAAGATTGCCAATGCCGCGCTGCGCTTCCGCCCACCGGGAAATGACGAAAAGTCGGCGCTGGCGGGACGGCAACCCGGCCAGCCGGGCGGCGGCGGCATGGGGCGCGGGCGCGCCGCTGGCGGCGCAGGCAAACTCTGGATACTGGGCAGCGACAACCAACCGGCCGCGGTCGAGGTCAAGACCGGCATCAGCGACGGCAACCAGACCGAACTGATCGAGACGGAACTCAAGGAAGGCCAGCAGGTCATCGTCGGCACGACGGCGACGGCGGAGAAAAAGCCGACCCAGCCGCGCATGTTCTGAGCGCGCCATGGAAACCCCGCTCATTCGCGTCGACCAGCTCGCCAAGCATTACCCGCTCGGCGACACGGATGTGCCGGCGCTGCGCGGCGTCTCGCTGGAGATCGCGCGCGGAACGTTCGTCGCGGTGATGGGGCCGTCGGGCTCGGGCAAGTCGACCTTCATGAACCTGCTCGGCTGCCTCGATCTGCCGAGCGGCGGACGTTACTGGCTGGACGGCGAGGAGATATCGCCCCTGTCGGACGATGCGCTCTCGGCCCTGCGCAACCGGCGCATCGGCTTCGTCTTCCAGCATTTCAACCTGCTGCCGCGCACCTCGGCGCTCGACAATGTCGCCCTACCCTTGCTGTATCGCGGCCTCACGGCCAACGAACGCCACGCGCACGCGGCGCGGCGGCTGCGCCAGGTCGGCCTCGCCGAGCGCATGGACCACCATCCAGCGCAACTTTCCGGCGGCCAGCAGCAGCGCGTCGCCATCGCCCGCGCGCTGGTCGGCGACCCGGCGCTGGTGCTGGCCGACGAACCGACCGGCGCGCTCGACTCGCGCACCGGTATCGAAATCATGGCGCTACTCCAGCAACTCAACAGGGAAGGCATCACGGTCGTCGTCGTAACCCACGAACGCGATATCGCGGCCTACGCCGACCGCATCATCCACTTCCGCGACGGACTCGTCGTCAGCGACCAGGCGAACACGCGCCGTGATGCCGGCGCCGACCTGGCGGCGCTGGCACCCGCATGAACTTCCTCGCCACGCTCGCCATCGCCCTCAAGGCCCTGCGCGTCAATAAGCTGCGCTCGGGACTGACCATGCTCGGCATCATCATCGGCGTCGCGGCGGTGATCATCATGATCGCCGTCGGCAGCGGCGCGCGCGCGCAGGTCGAAGCGCAGATCAAGAGCCTCGGCGCCAACCTGATGATGGTGTTTTCGGCGTCGTCGACTTTCACCGGCGCGCGCGCGGCCGCCGGCGCCTCGCACACGATCAGCGAGGACGACGCCTACGCCATCGCGCGCGAACTGCCCGAGTTCATCGCCAGCGCGGCCCCTTCGCTGCGCGGCAACGGCCAGATCGTCGCCGGCAACAGCAACTGGTCGACCACCTTCTACGGCGTCACGCCGGACTATTTCGACGTGCGCGAATGGGGCCTCGCCGATGGCCGCTTCTTCGAACCGGCCGAAATCAACGGCGCGGCCAAGGTGGCGATCATCGGCCGCACGGTCGCCATCAACCTCTTCGGCGACGAGAGTCCCATCGACCAGACGGTGCGCATCCGCACCGTGCCGCTCACCGTCATCGGCGTACTGGCGACGAAGGGCCAGAGTCCCGGCGGCAGCGACCTCGACGATGTGCTGCTGATGCCGATCACCACGGCGCGCAACCGCGTGCTCGGCGCGACGGCACTGGCCAAGTCGCGTTCGGTCGGCGCGATCCAGATCAAGCTGCGCGACGGCGCGGACAGCAAGGCGGCCGAAGCCGGCATCCGCGAACTGCTGCGCCAGCGCCACCGCCTGCAACCCGGACAGGACGACGACTTCACGCTGCGCAACATGACCGAGATCCTGCAGACGCGCGAGGAATCCTCGCGCGTGATGGCGCTGCTGCTCGCGTCGGTGGCCTCCGTGTCGCTGCTGGTCGGCGGCATCGGCATCATGAACATCATGCTCGTCTCGGTCACCGAACGGACCCGCGAGATCGGCCTGCGCCGCGCCGTCGGCGCGCGTGCGCGCGACATCCTGCGGCAATTCCTCATCGAGTCGATCACGCTCGCGCTGATCGGCGGACTGGTCGGCGTGGCGCTCGGCATGGGCGGCGCGCAACTGATCGGGCAGCTTGCCGGCTGGCCGATCGAACTGTCGATCACCGCCATCCTGCTGGCCGTCAGCTTCGCCGCCGCGATCGGCATCTTCTTCGGCTACTACCCGGCGCGCAAGGCCGCGCGCATGTCGCCGATCGAGGCACTGCGGCACGAATAGTCGCGCTGTCACATTTCTGCACAAAGCGTGGCCTAGAATTGACCGCCATGGCCGAAGAGATCGAACTCAAGCTCGCACTACCCGAAAACGCCCAACGCGCTTTTCTGCGCCACCCGCTGCTGCGACAGGCAACGCACAAACAGGTGTATCGCCTGACCAACCTGTATTACGACACGCCCGCGCTGGCATTGCGCAAGCGTGGCATCGCGCTGCGCCTGCGCGCGCAGGGCAAGTTCTGGCTGCAATCGGTGAAGTGCGCGGGCAGCCGCGCCGGTGGCCTGTCCGCCCGGCCGGAATGGGAAACGCCCTACGGCGGCCACTTCGATTTCGCGGCGATCGACGATCCCAGGGTGCGCGACTGGCTGGAACGTCCCAAGGTCGCCAGTTGCATCGCGCCCATCTTCGAAACCAATTTCCAGCGCACTGCCTGGACCTTCAATCTGGTGCGCGGCACGCGCATCGAGCTGGCGCTCGACCGCGGCTGGATCGCCGCCGGCGGGCAGCGCGAAGCGATTTCAGAGGTCGAGATCGAACTGCTCGAAGGCGATCCCGCGGAGCTCTTTGCGCTCGCACAGGCACTCGCGGCACGCACGCCGCTGGTGCTGGCGCCGCTCTCGAAAGCCGATCGCGGCTACCGCCTGTTCGGCCAGATTCCTGCCACGCCGTTCCGTGCCGTGCCGATTCCGCTGTCTGCGACCGATACGCCCGTGGAGGCTTTCCGCAACATTGCGCTGGCTTGCCTGGATCACCTGCAGCGCAACCATGCCGGCGCGATCCACAGCGACGACCCGGAATACATCCACCAGATGCGCGTCGCCGTGCGGCGGCTGCGCGCGGCCCTGCGCCTGTTCGGACCGCTGCTGCCGGAAGGGTTCGCGGCGCAATTGCTGCCGGCGCTGCAAGACCTGATGACGATGCTCGGCGCCGCGCGCGATTACGACGTGCTGCTCGCCGAAATCGCCGAGCCCGTGCTGCACGCGCTGCCCGACGAGCCCCGCCTCGCCGCTCTGGTCGGTGTCATCACCGAGCGCCGCTTCGCCATCCGCCGGGATGCACTGCAGCGGCTGGCGGCACCGCATTACGGCGAAGTCGTGTTGCAAACGCTGGCGACGCTTCATGGACTCGGCGTAAAAGTCGGCGCTGGGCCGACCCAAGCCGACGTCAGCCCCCCCGTGGGGGGCAGCGAGCCGGTGTTGCGAGCGTGGGGGGCCAATAAAGTCGGCGCTGGCGAGACGGCACCGGAAGAAGCCGAAAGCACGCCACCCACCCTGCTCGACTTCGCTGAAGCCCAGCTGCGCCGCCTGCGCAAGAAAACGCTCGCGCTCGCGGCGCAGGCCAGCGTCGATGCGCCGGAAACCTTGCACGCCTTGCGCATCGGCATCAAGCGGCTGCGCTATGCGCTCGAATTCTTCGCGTCGCTCGCCGCAAGGAAACCCATGCAGCGCCTGATCGATCACCTCGCCGATTTGCAGGACGCGCTGGGGCAGATCAATGATCTCGCCAACGCCGGCGCGCTGCTGATGGATTGTGCCGACGAGGATGCGCGTCTGCGCGAAGCCGTAACCCTGATCGGCGGCTGGCACGGGCCGCACCACCAGAAGCTGCTGTCCGCCGTGCCGCGCGGGCTCAAGCGCCTCGGCAAGCTGAAACTGCCGAAGTTCCGGACCTGAAATCTCCCCGTAACATCGCCGGGATAAGCTGCACCCCCTAACGAAAACGGAGAGTGGAATGGACCTGATCCTGTGGCGTCATGCCGAGGCGGAGGAAGGCGGCGCCAACCTGCCCGATACCAAGCGCCGCCTGACCGCGCGCGGTGAAAAGCACGCGCGCGAGATGGCGAAGTGGCTCAGGGCGCGACTGCCGAAGAAAACGCGCATCCTCGTCAGCCCGACGACGCGCACGCAGCAGACCGCGCATGCATTGGCCCTGCCTTTCGAGGTCGAACCGAAGATCGGCTGCGGCGCCGACGCGGCCGATCTGATCGCCGCGGCAAACTGGCCGGAGCATTCCGGCGCGGTGCTGGTCGTTGGCCATCAACCGACGCTTGGCCGTCTCGCCGCGCTGCTGCTGTCCGGCACCGAATCCGACTGGAGCGTCAAGAAGGGCGCTGTCTGGTGGCTCTCGAAGCGCAGCCGGGAAGGCCGCGACCAGACAGTACTGCGCGCGGTGATGAATCCGGAGATGCTGAGCTAGTAGCGGGTGATGAGTTCGAGCCAGCCATCGGGCAGGATCGCCATCGCCTGCGTGGCGATCAGCTTGTCGAGGCCGGTGGCGAGGATGATGCCGGAGACGATCGCCAGCAGGCCAAAGTCGATGCGCAGCCGCCGGTTGTTGCCCATCGCCCAGTTGCGCAACCGCTTGAAGCCGGCGCGCGAGGCATAGGCGGCCATCACCATCGGCGTCGCCGCGCCAAGGCCGAACAGCCCCATGAGGAAGGCGCCGAGCAAGGCATCGCGTCCGCTGGCGACGAGCGCCGCCGACGACACCAGCATCGGTCCGGCGCAGGGACTCCATGCCAGGCCCAGCAGACCACCGAAGAGGAAGGCCATCAGCGGCGAACGCTTCTGGCCGATCTCTTCGGCCATCAGGTCGGCGGTGATCGCCAGCGGTTGCACCAGGCGCGAGATCAGGCGCGTCAGCGGCTCGAACAACAGCGCGAGGCCGAAGATGATCAGGCTCCAGGCCGCGATCTGGTGCATCCAGACCGGATCGAGGCCGAGCGCCGGCCCGAGCGCGCCGAGAATCAGGCCGCCGGTGGCGAAGGCCGCGGTCATGCCCAGCCCCATCAGTAGCGGCGCGGCTCGGTGCTGCTGCATGGCGCCGCCGACGACGATCGGCAACAGCGGCAATACGCAGGGTGACAGGGCGGTCAGCAGCCCGGCCACATAGGTGAAGCCGACAGTGGCGGGTACGAAAAGATCGGGGGCTTCCGTCACGCGCGGGAAATCAAAGCGCCTTGGCGAACAGCGCCTTGAGTTGTTCGGCGCGGAAATCGCCCGTGGTGCGGGCGCGCTCCATGTTGCCCTTGAAGATCACCAGCGTCGAGAAGCTCGTCACGTTGAACTGCCTGCGCAAGACCTCTTCCTTGCTGAAATCCGCCTGGAACACGGTCACCGCGGCGAGTTCCTTGTCGTCCTGCAGGGTGCGCACGCCGCGCTCCTGCATCACGCAGATCGGACACCAGCCGCTGTGAAACTGGATGGCGGTCACCTTGCCGGCCGCGCGCGCCTGGGCGAACTGTTCGGCCTGATACGGCACGACGTCGAGGGCCAGCGCCGGCGACGCAAACAGCAATACGGCCAGCAGCGCCGGCCAGTGGATCGGTTTCATGGTTCAGTCCCTCAGCAGGGGCGCGCGTTGGGTTTTATTATGGCGCCCGCGAAAACAAAGGCTTGCATTCTGCCACAGCGCTTTTCAGGTGAGCGGATCCGTTTCGCTGCGATGCAGCAGGAATCAGGTCGAACACCCCTTGTCGTCGCCACATTTGCCGGCGCAACAGCCGCACGCGCCATCGTTCTTGCGAAATGGTCCGAGTTCGGGGTGACGTGCTGCAAAGCGGCGATAGAGCCGCTCCACCGCGATGCCCGCGAGCATCAGCGCGAAGATCAGACCGATGGTGACGAGGTAGGTGGTCATCCACCGAGGCCCGCAAAGCCCATGAAGGCCAGCGAGAGAATGCCGGCGAGCATGAAGGACAACGCCGCGCCCTGCGCCACCGACGGCACGTCGGAAAGTTGCAAGCGCTCGCGCACGCTGGCCATCAGGACGATCGCCAGCGTGAAGCCGGCACCGGCGCCGACGGCGAAAGTGATCGACTGGATAAAATCATATTCGCGCGCGGTCTGGAACAGGGCGACGCCAAGCACCGCGCAGTTGGTGGTGATCAGCGGCAGGAAGATGCCGAGCGCGCGGAACAGGCCGGGGCTATATTTCTTCAACACCATCTCGACCAGTTGCACGGCCGAGGCGATGATGACGATGTAGGCGATCAGGCGCAGGAACTCCAGGTTGAAATACGCCAGCAGCAGGTTGAGGCCATAGGCGCAGAGCGAGGCGACGAGCATCACGAAGGTGGTCGCGGCGCCCATCGGCGCGGCGGTTTCGAGCTTGCCCGAAACACCGATGAAGGGACACAGGCCAAGGAACATCGCCAGCACGAAGTTGTTGGCGAGAAAGGCGTTGATGAAGATCTGGGCGGCGGACTCATGCATTTTGCGCAGCCCCTCCTTGCGCGGCCTGCTTGCGCTGGCGCCAGCGTCCCCACGCCGAGAAAACCAGCAGCCACATCCCGAGCACGAAGAAACCACCCGGCGGCAGCACCATCACCACCCAGGGCTGGAAGCTGGCGCCGAACAGCGAAATGCCGAACAGCGTGCCGGCACCGAGAATCTCGCGCACGGCGCCGAGCGCGAACAGGCCGATGGCGAAGCCCGCGCTCATGCCCAGTGCGTTGATGACGGCGATGCCGGGCGGGTTCTTCGAGGCGTGCGCCTCGGCACGGCCAAGGATCATGCAGTTGACGACGATCAGTTGGATGAAGGCGCCGAGTGCGTCGTAAAGCGCGAGGCTGATGGCCTGAATAAGGTAATCGACCACCGTGACGAAGGTGGCGATGATGACGATGTAGGTGGCGATGCGCACTTCCTTCGGGATCATCTTGCGCAGCAGCGAGACCAGCAGCGCCGAGCAGGTCAGCACGAAGGCGGTGGCCAGGCCCATCGACAGCGCGTTGACGGCCGAAACGGTCACCGCCAGCGCCGGGCAGAGACCCAGCACCATGACGAACAGCGGGTTCTGGCGCCAGACACCCTCCATGAACTCGTCCCAGCGGTCGGTCGTCGCAGCACTCATGATGATGCTCATGGCTTTTCCTTCAGCGTGTCCAGATGCGGCCGGATGCGCGGCAACAATGCCTGAGCGGCATCGTTGATCGCCTTGCCGACGGCGCGCGAGGTGATCGTCGCACCGGCGATGGCGTCGATCTCCCAGGGGTTCGCCTTGCTGCCGTTTTTCACCGTGAGGATTTCGTGCGCGAGGGACTTGCCATCATCCCGCAGCGCCGCATCGAGCGGGAAGTTGGCGAGGAATGCCTTATCGACGACGATCTTGTCGCCGATGCCGGGCGTCTCGCGCGAAGACACGATGCCGAAGCCGGGAACCTTCTGCGTCGCGGGTTCCCATGCAAAGAGGATGCGCACGGTGTCGGCATAGCCTTTCGCGGCGCCCTCGGCGGCGATGCCGGCCAGCTTGCCGTCCTTGTCGTAGCCGGCGTAAAACTTGATGGCGCCTGCCGGTGCCGCGCTTGATGCCGTCCCGCCAGCGCCGACTTTTTCTAGTTTGCCATCGGCCAGGGCAAAGTATTCGACGATCGACTGCGCCGTCGGTACCACCTTGAACACCGCGCGCTCGACGGCGATGCGCTTGTTTTCCTGCACCGCGTCGTAGGTGCCCTGGTAGGCGGCGACGATGATCACCCCACACAGCGCGGCGATCAGGCCGAGCGTGCGGATCATCGCCGTGGCGGGCGTCATGGCGGGCAGGGTTCCGGTCGCGTCGCTCACGGCTGGTCTCCCGGTTTGCGCCGTTCATCCTGCTTCGGCTTCTGGCTGAGGAATTTCTTCCTCGGTGTCACCGCGCCGGCATCCTCACGCGAGATGTAGCCCGGGTGCAGCGGATAGGACGCGCCACGCCTGGCCTGCCCCAATCGGGCCAGGGCGCTCTTGCCGAATGGCGTCGGCTGCGTCACCTTCTCGATCAGCGGCGTGGCGGCATTGGCGAGCAGGATCGCGTACATCACGCCCTCGGGCAGGCCGCTGTAGTAGCGGATGATCACGGTCAGCAGGCCGATCAGCGCGCCGTAGAGCCACATCCCCTTGGGTGTCACCGGCGAGGTGGCCATGTCGGTCGCCATGTAGATCGCGCCGAGGATCAGTCCGCCCGAGAACATCATGAAGAAGGGGTTCGGGAAACGGTCCGGGCTCAGCGCGAACAGCAGCCAGGCCGTCAGGCCGGCGCTGCCGAGGATGGCCGCCGGGATGCGCCAGTCGAGGAAGCGACGGAAGGCGAGGTAAATGCCGCAGACGAGGATCAGCGCGGGCGACGGGCCGACGGCCATGTGGCCGGAGAGCGAGCTCAGCAGCTCCTCGGCCCCGGCCAGCACGCCCTCGAACTTCCACTTCGCCAGCGGCGTCGCCGCGGCCAGTGCATCGAGCTGCTTGTCCTTGAGCCAGAGCATCATGTCGGCCGGCTGCATCAGCGGCCAGGCCAGGGACGAAGGGACGAACTCGGTGAAGCGGCCGGGTAGGAAGGACGGCGAGTAGGTCGCGATCGCCTGCGGGAAGGCCGCCTGCGCGAAGGCGCGGCCGACCAGCGCCGGATTGAAGACGTTGAAGCCGATGCCGCCGAACAGCGCCTTACCCAAGGCAATCGCCACGAATCCGGCCACCGCGCCCATCCAGAGCGGGAAAGCCGGCGGCAGCGACAAGGCGAGCAGGATGCCGGTGATCACGGCGGAATAGTCGCGGATGTCGCCCGATTGCGTGCCGGTCCTGGCGAACAGGCGTTCGGTGATCAGGCAACTGCCCGTAACGACGACGAGCGAGGCGAGCGCCGAGAGGCCGTATTGGTAGATGAAGAAGGCGCAGATCGGCAGCAGTGACCAGACGACATGGCGCATGATCATCTCGACGCTCTTGGGCGTCTTGATATGCGGGGCGGAGCGGATTTCGATGGTCATTTCGTGGCCACCGCCTTTTCGCGGAGCATCTGCTTGGCAACGCGGAACTGCTGCACCAGTGGAATGTTCGACGGGCAGACGTAGGAACAGCAGCCGCACTCGAAGCACTCGCCGAGGAAATACTGCTCGCCCATCAGGTCGTATTCGCGCTTGGCCGCCAGCATGCCGAGCGTGGAGGGATTCAGGCCCATCGGGCAGGACTCCACGCATTCCGCACATTTAATGCACGGGTAGATCTTGCGGTCCTCATGGCGCATCGCCTCGTCGCCGCGCAGCACCAGCACGCCGGAAATGCCCTTGGTGATCGACACATCGAGCGAGGCCGCGGCCTGGCCCATCATCGGCCCGCCGAGGATGACCTGGCGCGCATCGACTGCTTGCGCACCCGCATAGTCGAGGATGAAACGCAGCGGCGTGCCGAGCGGCACGATATAGTCGCCGGGCCGCGCCACGCCCGGCCCGGTGATCGTCACCACGCGTTCGGTCAGTCCGCGCCCGCGCGGCAGCAGGCGGCCCAGCGCGGCCAGCGTACCGACATTGTTGACCACCATGCCGATCGAGACCGGCAGTCCGCCCGCCGGAATCTCGACGCCGAACAGCGCCATGATGAGCATTTTCTCCGACCCTTGCGGATACTTGGTCGGCACCAGTTCGGCGTGGATGTCCCCCTCCGGCGCCGGGCCGTGGCGCTCGACGGCCTTGCGAATGGCCTCGGCCGCGTCCGGCTTGTTGTCCTCGATGCCGACGATGGCGCGCACCGCGCCGGTGGCGCGCATCGCATAGCGAATGCCGATGACCAGGTCGTCGGCCTGCTCGACCATCACGCGGTGATCGCAGGTCAGGTAAGGCTCGCATTCGCAGCCGTTCACCACCAGCGTGTGCACCTTCGCCTGCTTCGGCACCGTCAGCTTGGCATGGGTCGGGAAGGCCGCGCCTCCCAGACCCACCATGCCGGTATCCCAGATCGCCTGCAGCAGCGCGTCGCGGGTCGTATCGGACAGATCCTGCGGCTGGCCCCACAGATCTTCCTGCGTCGCACCCGGATGGGCGCGGATCACGATCGAGTCGCCCCAGGGTCCGCGCACGCCCGGCCGCAGACCGACGAACTCGACCACGCCGGTCACGGGCGCATGGTGTGGCACCGACAGCCAGTCGTCGGTGCGCGCGATCGGCTGGCCGCGCACCACCTCCTGCCCGATCTTGACGACGGGTCGCGGCGGCTTGCCGATGTGCTGCGACAGCGGCACGATCACCTTCGGCGGGAAGGGCAGCCGGCGGATTTTCGTGTCCGCCGTCAGCTTGCAGGACGGCGGATGCACGCCCCGCTGAAAGGCCTCGCCGCGGAAGTAGGACAGCAGTTTCATCAGTTATATTTTGCGGCGCGCGCCATCAGCTTCTCGACACCTGGTTCGTTCATGTTCCAGGGCGTGCCCGGATGGAGACAACCAGCGGTGCACTTTTCGGCCGACTTGACGATGTCGGCAAACTTGTTGCCCTTCGGGTTGATCACGACGGCCAGCTTCTGGTCGTTGTAGGCAAAGGTCTTCGGCGCGAGGTTGATGCACTCGTCGCAAGCCGTGCATTCCGGTGTCTCGACCCAGACCGGCTCGTAATCACCGCCAACACCACTATTGCCACTGCCGGCTTCGCTCTCGAAAGTCGGCGCTGGCGCGACGGCACCAAAGTCGCTGCCGGCCATGCCGAGGCTGGCGCTGATCCGCGACAGCAACTCGGCGCGCACGCGCGCGGCGACGCCGGCATGGTCCACCGGTTGCGTATCGAGACCGGCGATATTGCGCAGCTGGCGCCAGAACTGCAGGCGCTCTTCGGTCGAACGCACCATCTCCTCGGTGACCAGCAGGCGCATCAGGCGGTTCTTGGCATCGACGGCCCAGATGTAGGGGAACTTGCCCTCGCGCTCATCCTCGTCGAGCTGGATGAAATCGGCGAGCATCGCCATGTTCTCGTTCCAGGTCTCGGGCGGCGCCTTCTTGAACTGCTTGAGGAAGCGCGCCTCGGTCGCGGCGAAATCGGCGAAGGTCAGCGGCAAGGTCAGGCTCTTCTCGGCGCCGCTCTCATCCTTGTACTTCAGGGTGTAGGTCGGCCAGTCCTGATCCATGGACGGATTGCCTTCCAGGCTCACGGTCTGGTGGAAGGTCGTGCCCAGATCCGGATCGAAGCGGAACAGCGGATAGGCGCGACTCTCGACCGCCAACTTGCTCTGATCCACGCTCTTGTCGTCGCCGATGCCATGCTCCGGCGGACAGGGCGTATAGATGTTGAACAGCGCCGGCCGGCGGCTGTTGAGGCCGTCGATATAGCTTTCGATCAGATGATTGACGTGGGCGATCGAGCCCTGCATCACGTAGGAGGTACGGTGCGCCAGGCCGATCAGCGAAATCTCCTTGCGCGTCTCCTGCTTGCCGGATTGCGCTTTGCCATACGGCGCCATGTCGGACACCTGCCCGATGAAGCCCGAGGTGCAGGCCTGGCCGCCGGTGTTGGAATACACCTGTGTATCGACCACGAAGATCTTGACCGGCATGCCCGACATCAGTGTGCGCGACAGGTTCTGGAAGCCGATGTCGTACATCGCGCCGTCGCCGCCCATCGCCACCACGGGCGGGCAGAGCAGCCACTCGTCGGCGGAGAACTGGCGCCAGCCGAAGCGGCGGAAGAAATCGTTGTCGCGGTCGGGCAGGTAGTCATTGGCCAGTTCCTTCTCGGCCATGCGCACGGCCTTGAAGCCTTCGGCCATCTTCGCCATGTGGCCTTCGAACAGGCCCATCGCCACCGAAGGCGCGTCCTGGAACAGGTGCGAAGCCCAGGGGAAGGGATACGGATGGTAGGGCCAGGTAGCGCCCCAGACTGAGGTGCAGCCGGTGGCGTTGATGATGCCCATGTCCGAACGGCCGCGCTTGGTCGGGCCTTCGAGATAGCGCCAGCGCAGATCCTTGAGCTTTTCGATCAACTGGGCGGTGTTCTTGACCCAGGCCGGATCGAGCAGTTGCGAGGGCTTGTTTTCGTTGAGCTTGGACGCGAGGTTCGACAGGGTCAGGTCGTGCTGTCCGGTCGCCTCGACCGCGCGCACCACGGCGCTCGTGTCGGTCAGGTCGACCGCCGAAGCGAGCTTGATGCGCATGTGCTGTTCGAGCTTGCCGATCAGGTCGTCGAGTTTCTCGACGAAAGCCTTGACGCGAGGCTGCATCAACGCCGTCACCGTCGCGGTGAACAGGTGGATCGCGGTCTTCTCGCCGCAGCCCAGACAGGCGCCGTCGCCGCAGTTCATCGAGTTGTAGTTCTGCTTGTCGAGCAGCAGGGTTTCCAGCGCGCCGATCTTCTCGTCGAGGCTGTCGATGCGGCTGAACTCCTTCGGCGTGGTCGGCAAGTCGAGCCACAGCTTCCAGTCGTCGCGCAGCTTCTGCACCGACTCCTCGCTCTGCGTCACCATCTTCAGCGCATCGTCGTCGCAGACCGTCACGCACAGCGCGCAGCCCTTGCAGGTGTAGGGATTGATGGTGATCGAGAACAGGCCGCCACTGCCCTTGGCCTTCTTTTCCTTCTGTGTCCAGTAGGGCTTGGTGGTGCCGAAGGCGAAGTCGCCCAGTTCGTTCGTGAACAGCTTGAACTCGGCGCCCATCTTTTCCCAGTCGTCCTCGGCCGCCTCGGCGATGGTTTCCTCGATCGCCTTGTCGACCAGCGGACGCACCGCGACGCCGTCGCCACCACCCACCAGGGCGCGCAGTTTCTTCTCCAGCGTGCGCACACCGCGCCGCAGATAGCGCGTCGGCGTCCCGGCGGTCTCAATGCGGTTGACGACCGTATTGAAGACGTCGCCAATGGTGCTGACCAGGCCGGGAATCGCGGAGTCGGGGCATTCGACGTAGCAATTGCCGCAGGCCGTGCAGTTCTCCGCGATCCACACCGGATGCTCGAAGCGGATGCCGGTCATGTCGCGGAACACGCCGGTGGCGGCCGGCATCAGCGAGGCGCCGATGAAGGGGTCGACGAGGTTGTCGGAACCCTTGCCGGTCAGGTAGAAGTTGCCGGTCTGTTCCCAGAAGCGGTGGATGTCGGCCACCTTGCCGTCGCTGGCGGGCAACTCGCCCAGCATGACCGGCAGGCCGGCGTCTTTCCTGGCCAGCTGTTTGCGGGTGACGCCGACCTGCTTGTCGGTGATCTCCTTGAGTTCGGTGAAGCCGCGCTTCACCACGCGCAGGTTGTCCTGCACGACGCGTGCGCCCTTGCTGCCGAACTTGGACTGCAACTGCGCTTCGATCGCCGTGAAAAGCGTGGCTTCGGTAAGGTTGGCGTTCTTCATCGTCGGGCTGGCGGCGAAGAAGGCGCCCTGGAAGGCGATGCCCTGCATGCGCAGTTGCAGGTCGGCCGAGCCGGCCTCCTCGCGTGCCACCTGGAAAGCGTCGATATGGAAGACGCGGATCTCGTTATCGACGATGAACTTTTGCGCCCACAGCGGGAAACTCGCCCAGGTCTCGTCACCAAGGTTCGACTGGATGATGAAGGTGCCGCCCTTCTTGAGGCCGGAGAGCGGATTCGAGTGGCCGAACACCGCCGGATCGGGCGAGAGCACGACGTCAACGAAAACGTATTCGCAGTTGATGCGGATCGGCTCCGGCGCGGCCGAGAGATAGTAGGTGGTCGGCTGGCCCTTCTTTTCCGAACCGTATTTCGGGTTGGCCTTGATGTCCCAGCCGAGCAGTTCGAACAGCGTCATCGCCAGGTTCTTGCCGGTGGTGATCGCGCCCCAGCCGCCGACCGAGTGCATGCGCACGGTGATCGCGCCCTCGGGCAGCAGGTTCGGGTTCTCGGAGCCGCGTACCGCGAGTTCGCGGATGCGCGGATACTTTTCCTGAAGCTCCTGCTGGTGGATCTCGTCCTTCGGATTGAAGGGATCGCGCACGAAATCGACGGACAGGTAGAAGAACTTGCGCTTCGGGCCATCGGGCAGCATGTTCTCGATGGCGCCGATCAGCGCTTCCGGCTGCATGTCGCGCGAACCAAGGCCGAAGCAGCCGGAATACAGGCGCGGCATCTCGCCGGCGGCAAAGCTGGCATAGCCGGGATAGGGCTTCGCTTCGTTCAGCGCGAGGCCGTTTTCAAGGCACTTGGTAACGGTCGCACGCACTTCGCGCATCAGCGGCAGGTCTTCGGCAAGCGGCTGGTCGGTACGCTCAAGCACCGCCACACCCTTGCGGCCCTTGAGGATCTCGCCGAGCAGGTCGCCCGGGAAGGGACGATACATCGTGACGTTGACGACGCCGATCTTGAGGCCACGCTTCTCGCGCAGGTAATCTGCCACGACCTCCGCCTGCACGATCATGCTGCCCATGCCGACGATCAGATAATCGGCATCCTCGATCTTGTAGGTGGAAACCCGCTGGTACTGCCGTCCCGTCAGTGCCGAGTATTCGGCCATGCAGGCATCGGTGATTTCGGGAATGTGATCGAAGAAATAGGGGCGCTGACCGGCGACGGCCTGCATGTAGGCATCCTGGTTCTGCACCGTGCCGGAGACGAGCGGCACGTCCACGTCCCAGATCGCCGGCACGCGGCGGCGCTTCGGGCCGTAGAGCATCTGCTGCGCCGGGGTGGGCGTGTCGATCAGGTCGTCCGGCTTGCCGCAGAATTCGGCGACCAGTTCGCGTTCGGGCAGCACGCAGGATTCGATCAGGTGGGTGGTGAGGAAGCCGTCCTGGCCGATGATCGCCGGCGTGAGCGACAGTTCGGCCACCTTGCGGCCGATCAGGTTCAGGTCGGCGGCCTCGGTAGCGCTTTTCGCCATCACCTGAACGAAGCCGGTGTCATCGACGCAGTGGTAATCGTCGTGGCTGCAATGGACATTGAGCGAAGCCTTGGTGATCGCGCGGCAGCCCATGTTGAGGATGTAGGGCAGGCGCTTGCCGACCGCGCCGTAGAGCGACTCGTGCATGAAGGCGACGCCCTGCGCCGACGAGAAGTTGGTGGCGCGCAGGCCGGTCATCGCCATGCCGGCGGTGACGCCGGCGGCGGCATGCTCGGACTCGGGCTCGATGAAGATCAGCGGCTTGTCGGAAATGTTGAGGTGGCCCTTGGCGACCTCTTCGGCCCAGAACTCGCCCATCTGCGTCGAGGGCGTGATCGGGTAGGCGCCGGCGGCATCGGAGGACTCGCGCTCGACATGGATGACGGCGGTGTTGCCATCGACCGCATCGCGAACGCCCGGATATTTGACCTGCTCGGCAGCCTTGCCGGCTTCGCTCTTGTCGGACTTGAACAGTTTCATCAACATGACACGCTCCTGAAAGATCAATTCAGTTGCGGCAGGGCGTCCTGCCGCAGGATTTTCTTGGCCGCCGCGCCCTTGGCCGGCCGGTTGGGGGTTTCGAACCAGACGATGGCGCCGGTCGGACAACGCTCGATCGGGCCGCGCGACGCCCACTTGTTCAACTCGTAGCGGATGGTGGCGAGGTTGCCGTCGAGCCGGATCAGGCCCGGCGCCGCGTCTGATACACACTTGCCGCAGGCCGTACAGGCGACTTCGCAAGAGGCTTCGGCGGTATCGCCGTCCGCCTTGTTCTTGCAGGCCACCCACAGTTTGCGACTGATCGGCTCGAGCGAAAACAGGCCCTTGGGGCAGACCTCGACACAGTCGTTGCAGGCCGAGCACTTGTCGGCATCGACCACCGGCAAGCCGTGGTTATCGAGACGAATGGCGTCGAAATCGCAGACTGCTTCGCAATCGCCCAGGCCCAGGCAGCCCCAGGCGCATTCCTTGCCACCGCCGCCGACCACCGCTGCCGCACGGCAGGTTTTGAGACCGGCATAGCGCGCCCGGATGAAGGCGACGTGCTTGCCACCCGCACAGGCCAGGCGCGCGACTTTTTTCTCGATATTGCCCGCTTCCACGCCAAGCAGGTTGGCGATGTCCTGGCGCTGCAAGGGGGAACTGACCGTGCATTGGGCTGGCACCACCGTACCGCCCACCACTTTCTCGGCAAAGCTGCGGCAACCCGGCTCGCCACAGGCGCCACAATTCGATTTCGGCAACAGGTCTTCGACCTCGCCGATCCGCGGATCTTCGTAGACGAAGAGCTTGCGGTTGGCGAAGGCCAGCAGTCCGGCGAGCGCGATGCCCAGCACGGCCATGAAGCCACCCGCTACTGCGAGACTCGACAAAGATTCCATGAAAAACAGCACAACCCCAAAATGGCGCGCCGCAAAATTCGCGCCGTGATAGAAAAAATTCCGCCGCGCATCCTTACCCGCCCATTATGAGCGGAAGCAGCGCACAAAGCGAACTTCTCGGCCAATCGAAACGCACACCTTGCGGGTATACGCCTCGACGGCCATCACGGCGCGGCCGGTGGTTTTCCGGCCGACGGGGCGAAAAGGCGGCGTATCGCCTTTTCAAACTTGCACGCACAAGGTTGCGCCCTGAGCGTGTTCGTGATGGATGGCAGTATAGGTAGGATTGCGGCAGCGCAGCAAACAAGGGTTTTTATGGTTGCCATAAATATCATTTCTACCGAAATGGGCATACCGATGCCGTCCCGCCAGCGCCGACTTCGCAATAAGTTGATGCGTATTAAGCCATTTCCGGTCCATATTCAGGCAAAATTCGCCCCCCATGTTGACTGCCACCGGTCTCTCCTGCGTTCGCGGCGAACGTTGCCTCTTCACTGAACTCGATCTTGCGGTCGGTCCGGGCGAGTGGTTGCATGTGCAAGGTGAAAACGGCACCGGAAAAACCAGCCTGCTGCGCATCCTCGCCGGGCTGTCGCCCCCGGCTGCCGGGGAAATCCGCTGGAATGGCGAACCGACGCGCACGCTGGCGGAAGACTTTCGCAAGGAATTGCTGTTTCTCGGCCACCACGGCGCCGTCAAGGAAGAGTTGACGCCATTCGAGAATCTCTCGCTGGCGGCGCAGCTCGATGGCACGGCACTGGATGAAACGGCCGCCCTCACGGCGCTGGCGCGCTTCGGCCTGCGCGGTCGCGAGGACCTGGCGGTGCGCTTCCTGTCCGCCGGCCAGAAGCGCCGTGTGCTGCTTGCCCGGCTGGCGGTTCGCAAGGCGACCCTCTGGATTCTCGACGAACCATTCACCGCGCTCGACGTCAAGGCGGTAGACATGCTCTCCGGCCTCATCGTCGAACATGTCAAGAACGGCGGCATCGCCATCCTCACCAGCCACCAGACGATTCCCCTGCCCAACGGCAAGATACTGAAGGTGGGCGCATGAATGCGGTCATAGCCATCATCCGCCGCGACCTGCTGCTGGCCATGCGCCGGAAGAGCGAAGTGCTGACCGCACTGTTCTTCTTCATCATCGTCGTCAGCCTGTTTCCGCTCGGCATCGGGCCGGAAAGCACGCTGCTGAAGAAAATCGCACCCGGTATCCTCTGGGTCGCCGCCCTGCTGGCGACCATGCTCGGCCTGGCGCGCCTGTTCGCCCCCGACCACGCCGACGGCACGCTCGAACAGATGGTACTGGCGCCCGCCCCGCTCGGTTTGCTGGTAACAGGTAAAATCATCGCCCACTGGATTTCCACCGGCTTGCCACTGGTGCTGCTGGCGCCGGTGCTGGGTTTGCAGTTCGACCTGGAGGCCGACGCTCTGGGTATTCTGGTCGTTGCACTGCTGTTGGGTACGCCGCTGTTGTCGCTGATCGGCGCGATCGGCGCGGCCTTGACATTGGGTGTGCGCGGCGGGGGAGTGTTGCTGTCGCTGCTGGTGCTGCCACTCTATGTGCCGGCGCTGATTTTCGGCGCGGGCGCTGTCGAAGCCCATATTTCCGGGCTGGGCGCCGGGGGGCATTTGTCATTGTTGGCCGCGCTGCTGGCGCTGGCCGTTTTTTTCGCGCCGTGGGCGACCACGGCGGCACTGAGGATCGCACTTGAGTAACAACAAGATCATCCACTGGTTCAAATACGGCTCACCGCAGAGCTTCTACCCGCTCGCCGGGAAGATGATTCCATGGTTCTGGGTTCTGGCTACCATCTTTTTCGTCATCGGCCTCTACATCAGCTTCTTTCTGGCACCGACCGACTTCCAGCAGGGCGAGGGCTACCGCATCATCTTCATTCATGTGCCGGCCGCCTGGATGTCGATGTTCATCTACCTGGTCATGGCCTTCTGGGCCGGACTGGGGCTGGCCCTCAATACCCGGCTGTCGAGCATGATGGCGCAGGCGCTGGCACCCACCGGCGCGATCATGGCCTTCCTGAGCCTATGGACCGGCGCCCTCTGGGGCAAGCCGATGTGGGGCGCCTGGTGGGTGTGGGACGCGCGACTGACCTCGGCGCTGATCCTGTTCTTCCTCTATATCGGCTTCATCGCGCTGCAGGCGGCGATCGACGACGCGCGCCGGGCCGACAAGGCCGGCGCGATTCTCGCTCTGGTCGGCGTCGTCAACGTCCCGATCATCTACTTCTCGGTGAAATGGTGGAACACCCTGCACCAGGGCGCCTCGGTTTCATTGACCAAGGCCCCCTCGATGGCCGCCATCATGCTGTGGGGCATGCTGATCATGGCGCTGGCCTTCTGGATGTACTCCATCGCCGTCGCCCTGACCCGCGTACGCGCCATCATCCTGGAACGCGAAGCGCATACCGAATGGGTCAAGGAACTTCCGGAGGTAAAACAATGAACTGGGAATCCCCTGCCGCCTTTTTCGCCATGGGCGGCTACGGTTTCTACGTCTGGGGCAGCTTCGGCGTCTGTGCCCTGCTGATGATCGCGGAACCAATTCTGGCGAGCAGGCGTCGTAAGGATATTTTGCGCAGTCTGCGCCGCGAATCCCTGGCCGAAACCCTGGAAAAACAATGAAATCTCGCCATAAACGCATCGCCCTCATCGGCGGCGGCCTCGCCGCCATCGGCCTCGCCGCCACGCTGGTCCTCAACGCGCTCAACAGCAACATCGCCTTCTTCGTCACGCCGACCGAAGTGGCGCAAGGCAAGGCGCCTCAGGGCCAGATCTTTCGCATCGGTGGCATGGTCAAGGAAGGCTCGATCCGCCGCGACAACCTGACCGTGCATTTCGCCATCACCGACACGGCCACGGCCGTGCCGGTGGTCTATACCGGCATCCTCCCCGATCTGTTCCAGGAGGGAAAAGGCGCCGTGGCGCAGGGACGCATCAACCCCGACGGCACTTTCACCGCCACCGAAGTTCTGGCCAAGCACGACGAAAACTACATGCCGCCGGAAGCGCAACACGCCGTCGATCAGGCGCAAAAAGCGCAAAAAACCCTCAAGCAATAACCCTCAAACATTAGCCCCCACCGCAGGTCGCCCCCATGATCCCTGAACTCGGCCATTTCGCGCTGATCCTCGCCTTTTTCGTCGCCCTGGTGCAAGGCGTCCTGCCGCTGGTCGGCGCGCACAAGAACCGCGCCGACTGGATCGCCGTTGCGCGTCCGGCAACCGCCGCCACCTTCCTGCTGGTCGGGGTGTCCTTCGCCTGCCTGACCTGGGCTTTCTACGTCAATGACTTCTCTGTCGAATACGTCGCGGGCCACTCCAACACCCAGTTGCCCCTCATGTATCGCCTGTCGGCCGTCTGGGGCGGCCATGAAGGTTCGCTGCTGCTCTGGGTATTCATGCTGGTCGGCTGGGCGGCCGCGGTTGCCGCCTTCTCGCGCCAGTTGCCCGCCGCCATGGTGGCGCGCGTGCTGGGTGTGCTCGGCCTGGTCACCGTCGGTCTGATGGCTTTCGTGATCCTCACCTCCAACCCCTTCGACCGCCTGATGTCCCCGCCCGCTGAAGGCCGTTCGCTCAACCCGCTGCTGCAGGACCCCGGCCTGATCTACCACCCGCCGCTGCTGTACATGGGCTACGTCGGCATGGCGGTCGCCTACGCCTTCGCCATGGCCGCATTGCTGGCTGGCCAGCTCGATGCCGCTTGGGCGCGCTGGTCGCGCCCCTGGACAACGGTCGCCTGGGTATTCCTGACGCTCGGCATCGCGCTCGGCTCCTGGTGGGCCTATTACGAACTCGGCTGGGGCGGCTGGTGGTTCTGGGACCCTGTCGAAAACGCCTCCTTCATGCCCTGGCTGGTCGCCACCGCGCTGATCCATTCGCTGGCCGTCACCGAAAAGCGCGGCAGCTTCAAGAACTGGACGGTGCTGCTGGCGATCGCCGCTTTCTCGCTCTCGCTGCTCGGCACCTTCCTTGTGCGCTCCGGCGTGCTCACCTCGGTGCATGCCTTCGCTACCGACCCGAAGCGCGGCCTGTTCATCCTGATCCTGCTCGCCATCGTCGTCGGCGCCTCGCTGCTGCTGTTCGCCGCGCGTGCGCCCAAGGTCAGCCTCGGTGGCCGCTTCGAACTGGTCTCGCGCGAAACATTCCTGCTGGTCAATAACGTATTGCTGGTGGTCGCCTGCGGCGCAGTGCTGCTCGGCACGCTCTACCCGCTGATCGTCGACGCCTTCGGCGGCGGCAAGATTTCCGTCGGCCCACCCTATTTCAATGCCGTGTTCATCCCGATCATGCTGCCGCTCCTGGTGCTGGTGGCGCTCGGTCCGGTCGCGCGCTGGAAGCAGGCCGACCTGCCGGCCATGCTGAAGAAGCTGTGGCCCGCCGCAGTGGTGGCCGTGGCAGCCGGCATCGTTCTGCCGATGCTGGCCGGGAAGTGGCACGCCTATGTCGCCCTCGCGCTGGCGCTGGTTGGCTGGATGACGGCGGCGCTGGTGCTGCAGACCATCGAGCGCTTCAAGGCCGGTTCCCCGACCGCCTCCTGGTGGGGCATGCAGCTGGCCCACTTCGGTCTTGCCGTCATGGTCGTCGGCATTGCCATGGTCAGCACCTACGAAGAAGAACGCGACGTGCGCATGGAACCGGGCGAGACCGTCAGCGTCGGCGGCCACACCTTCAAGTTCCACGGTGTGCGCGAGTCGCGCGGCCCGAACTACACCGCCGATGTCGGCGACTTCGACGTATTCCTCGCCAACGGCAAGTTCCTGCGCAAGCTGTACCCCGAGAAACGCGACTACGACACCTCGCAGATGCCGATGACCGAAGCCGCCATCGACCCCGGTTTTACCCGCGACGTCTATGTCTCGCTCGCCGAGCCGCTATCCCCGGACAAGGAAAACGGCCCGTGGGCGGTGCGCGTCTACTTCAAGCCCTTCGTCGGCTGGATCTGGGGCGGCAGCCTGCTGATGGCGCTCGGCGGCCTGCTCGCCGCAGCGGATCGTCGTTACCGCATCCGCGCCAAGTCTTCCTCGGCTGTTCCGGCTGGAGCCCCCGCATGAACAAGTTCACCCTTCCGCTGATCGGTTTTGTCGCCCTGGTCGCCCTGTTGGCCGTCGGCCTCAACCTCAACCCGCGCGAAGTCCCGTCGCCGCTGGTCGGCAAGCCGGCCCCCGATTTCAAGGTGCCGCACCTGCACGACCCTGGCGCAGAGTTCTCACCCAAGGAAATGCTCGGCAAGGTCTGGCTCTTCAACGTCTGGGCTTCATGGTGCGTGTCCTGCCGCGAGGAACACCCGATCATCGTCGAATACACCAAACGGCCCGACGCGATTCCCGTCATCGGGCTCAACTACAAGGACAAGCGCGACGACGGCCAGCGCTGGCTGGCACGATTCGGGGACCCCTATGTCCTGTCCGCCTTCGATCTCGATGGTCGCGTCGGCATCAATTACGGCGTCTATGGCGTGCCGGAAACCTACCTGATCGACAAACAGGGCGTCATCCGCTTCAAGCAGATCGGCCCCATCACCCCGAAGGTGCTGGAAGAAAAAATCCTGCCCCTGGTCAAGGAACTCAATTCATGAATTTGTCGTTGAAGCTACTGCTTGCCGCTTGTGCGGCGCTGTCTTTTTCTCTGCCCGTGCAAGCCAAGGAAGCTGCACCGCTGGCCGAGGACCCGGTGGTCGAAAAGCGTCTGATCAAGATTTCCGCCGAATTGCGCTGCCTGGTCTGCCAGAACGAATCGCTCGCCGGCTCGCAAGCCGAGCTGGCCAAGGATCTCCGCGAGGAAGTACGTGGCCTGATCAAGGAAGGCAAGAGCGACCGCGAAGTGAAGGACTTTCTCGTCAGCCGCTACGGCGAGTTCGTCCTCTACCGCCCGCAGATCAAACCCACTACCTACCTGCTCTGGGGCGGCCCTTTCCTGCTGCTGTTCATCGGGCTGTTCGCGCTGGTCCGTTTTTTGAAGCAGCGCAGCAAGATGGTTGTGGACACCCCGCTTTCGGATGAAGAAAAGAAACGCGCCGAAGCCCTGCTGAAGGATGGCCAGTCATGAGCGGGTTCCTCATCGGTGCGCTACTTGTCACGCTGTTCGCCATTGCCCTGGTCGTCTGGCCTTTCCTGAGCCGTTCCGCCAGCGCCGACTTTTCACGCCTGCAGCTGAACACGGCGATCTATCGCGACCAACTTGCCGAACTGGAACGCGACCGCGGCGAAGGGGCGATCTCGCAAGCGGATTACGAGCAGGCCAAATCCGAATTGCAGCGCCGCATGATCGAGGATACCGCCGGCGAGCCGGCTCCGGGCAAAACGGGCGGCAAGGCCGCGCCAGCGCCTGCCCCCGCCAGCCGTGCGCTGCCGATCGCGCTTGGCACATTCCTGCTCATCGGCGGCGCCCTGGGCTATATGGGGCTGGGCAATCCGCAGGCGATCAATCCGCCGGTGCAGGACGGGCATACGACCGGTGACGCCGAAATCCAGCGCATGGTTGCCGACATGGCCGCGAAGCTCGAAAAGGAACCCGAGAATTACCGCGGCTGGGCCATGTTGGGACGTTCCTACAAGTTCCTCAACCGACATGCAGAAGCGGCGCGCGCCTATGCCCGCACCGGCCCGATGCTCGACACGAGCGCCGAACTGCTGGTTGATTACGCCGACGCGCTGGCAGCAGCCAAGCACGGCTTCACACCGGAAGTCCTGGCGCTACTCGACAAGGCGCTCAAGCTGGAGCCGACCAATCTGCAAGGGCTCTGGCTGCGTGGCACTGCGTTTTACGAAGATGGGCGCTACGACAAAGCCATCGCAGACTGGGCGGTCCTGCTCAAAGAGCTGCCGCCGGACTCCGAAGAGACCAGGATCATCAAAGCCAACATCGAGGAAGCGCGCGACCTGCAAGGCAAATCCGGCAAGTCGGAAAAAGTCGGCGCTGACAAGACGGCACCGGCGGCGGCGCAGGCCTCGATCACCGGCCGCGTCGAGGTCGCCGCGAACCTCGCCGACAAGGTGCCGGCCGGCGCCACGCTCATGGTCATTGCCCGGCCTGCCGATGGCTCGCGCATGCCCGTCGGCGTATTCATGGCCAAGGGCGGCCTGCCCGCCGATTTCACGCTCGACGACAGCATGGCCATGAGCCCCGACAACCTGATCTCCAAGTACAAGGAACTGCTCGTCGAGGCGCGCCTGTCGCGCAGCGGCCAAGCCATGGCGGAACCCGGCGATCTCTACGGTGCGCCGCAGACCGTCAAGTTCGGCGCCAAGAACGTCCACCTCAAGATCGACCAGATCAGGCAGTAAGCAGGCCGTAAAGGCACGCGGGCGAAAAGAAAACGGGGCGTATAGTTCGCCCCGTTTTCTTTTTGCCCGTCCAAATAACAACAAAGGGAGTCAATGCATGCTGGAACGCACTTTCGCGCTTTCTGCGCACGGCACGAACGTCAAGACGGAAATCGTCGCCGGCTTAACCACCTTCCTGACGATGGCCTACATCATCTTCGTCAACCCGGACATTCTTTCTGCTGCCGGCATGCCCAAGGAAGCCGTGTTCGTCGCCACCTGCCTCGCCGCCGCGCTCGGCTCGGCGATCATGGGCCTCTATGCCAACTACCCGATCGCGCTGGCGCCCGGCATGGGCCTCAACGCCTACTTCGCCTTCGCCGTCGTCGGCGGCATGGGCTTCACCTGGCAGCAGGCGCTCGGCGCGGTATTCATCTCCGGCGTGCTGTTCATCCTCGTCAGCCTGTTCCGCCTGCGCGAGTGGATCGTGAATGCGATCCCGCGCTCGCTCAAGTTCGCCATCTCCGCCGGCATCGGCCTCTTCCTTGCCATCATCGGCCTGAAGAACGCCGGGCTGATCGCCGCGCATCCGGCCACGCTCGTGACGCTCGGCGACATCCACCAACCGGGCACACTGCTCGCCATTGCCGGCTTCCTGATCATCGTGGCGCTCGAGCAGCGCAAGGTGCCCGGCGCGATCATCATCGGCATCCTCGCCGTGACCGCCGCCTCCGCCCTGCTCGGCTTCAGCCGCATCGACGGCATCGTCGCGGCGCCGCCCTCGCTGGCGCCCGTCTTCATGCAGATGGACATCGCCGGCGCCCTCGAAAAGGGCCTGCTGGTCGTTATTCTTACCTTCTTCATGGTCGAATTGTTCGACGCCTCCGGCACGCTGGTCGGCGTGGCGCACCGCGCCGGCCTGCTCGACAAGGATGGCAAGCTGCCGCGCCTGAAGAAGGCGCTGCTGGCTGATTCCGCCGCCATCGTCGCCGGCGCCGGCCTCGGCACTTCCTCGACCACGGCCTACATCGAATCCGCTGCCGGCACCTCCGTTGGTGGTCGCACCGGTTTGACGGCGGTTGTCGTGGCGCTGTTGTTCCTCGCCGCGCTGGTCTTCGCGCCTCTGGCCGGAGCGGTTCCCGCCTATGCCACCGCCCCGGCACTGTGCTACGTCGCGGTGCTGATGGCGCGCGGCCTCGCCGAAATCGAGTGGGACGACCTGACCGAAACCGCGCCGGCCGTGATCACCGCGATCGCCATGCCCTTTACCTTCTCGATCGCGCACGGCATTGCTTTCGGCTTCATCGCCTACACCGTGCTGAAAATTCTGTCCGGCAAGCTGAGCGAACTGTCGCCGATGGTCGCGATCATCGCCGTGCTGTTCGTGTTCAAGTTCGCTTTCCTGGGCTGAAGCCATGGACGCTGCCGACCTGCGGGCACGCATCCGCACGATCCCGGACTGGCCCGAACCGGGCGTGCAGTTCCGCGACATCACTCCGTTGTTGCGCGACGGGCCAGCGCTCAACGCACTGGTCGAAATTTTTGCCGGGCGCTATGCCGACCATGGCCTTGCCGCCATCGCCGGCATCGAGGCGCGCGGCTTCATCCTCGGCGCGGCGCTCGCGCACGAACTCGGCATTGGCTTCATCCCCGTGCGCAAGCAAGGCAAGCTCCCTTTCGAGACGATCTCGGAAAGCTACACGCTCGAATACGGGCACGCCACGGTCGAAGTGCATTCCGACGCCGCGGCGCCGGGAGAGCGTGTGCTCGTCGTCGATGACCTCGTCGCCACCGGCGGCACCATGATCGCCGCCGCGCGCCTGATGCACACGCTCGGCGCCCACGTGGTCGAAACCGCCGCCGTGATCGATCTGCCGGGACTCGGCGGCAGCGCGCGCATCCGCGCCGCCGGCCTTCCCCTGTTCACCCTGATGGAGTTCTGACATGCAGGAAACCTTGCTCGAAGAAGTGCGCCGCATCCAGGCCGAAGCCGACTGCGTCGCCTCCCCCGCCGAAGTCGATGCCGCGTTCGACCGCCTGGCCAGCGACATTACCGCCCGCCTGAAAAACGCCAATCCGCTGATCTACACCGTGATGAACGGTGGTCTGATCGTCGCCGGACGGCTGATCTCGAAACTCGACTTCCCGCTCGAGCTCGCCTACCTGCACGCCACGCGTTACGGTCATGCGTTGAACGGCACCTTTCTCGACTGGCGCATCCGCCCGACCCAGAATCTCAACGGACGTACCGTGCTGATCATCGATGACGTACTCGACGAAGGTCACACGCTCGACGCCATTTGCCAGAGCGTGCGTGATGCAGGCGCGGCCGAGGTACTGACCGCCGTGCTCGTCCATAAAGTGCATGAACGCAAGGCGAAGCCGGACATGCGCGCCGACTTCACCGGACTGGATGCGCCCGACCGTTTCCTGTACGGCTGCGGCATGGACTACAAGGGCTACTGGCGCAACGCAGCGGGCATCTACGCCGTCAAGGGCCGCTGATCCGTAGCTGAAAAGTCGGCGCTGGCAGGACGGCACGCGATAAAAAATCTGCATGCCGACTTAAGCTGGATCAAGGCGATTGCCTCACTCGAAGCCCACAATGCATATGTAATTTTTGGGGAATGAGCGACGAGTGAGTGCTGCGCAAGCAGCATTTTCAAGGGCGGCATGGATACCATGGTCGCCCTTTTTTTATTCTCTGTTACGATCACCCCATGGTTACGCGACGCCAATTCCTGCGCGGCAAATTCTCCGCTCCTCCGACGACTGGATCTGACGGCCCGCGCGAGGCTTTCATCCGTATCGGCGATTGCATCGCCTTTGCGCAAAACGTGGTGTGTCGCAGTTGCGGTGATGCGTGCGGGGAAGCGGCGATCCGCTTTGCACCGCGCATCGACGGCGCCGCCTGCCCGGTCGTCCTGGCCGAGCGTTGCACGGCGTGCGGGGAATGTGTACCCGCTTGTCCGGCCAGCGCAATCACGCTGACCGGACAGCTGCGGAAATAGATTACTCTTCTTCCTCTTCGGTACCGGGCTTCTTGAAGCCCTTGGGCAGCTTGTGCGCAATGCCCTGGTGGCACTCGATGCAGGTCTTGCCTTCCTTCTTCGCTTCCATGTGCTTCTTGTACGGCGTCTTCTTCTGCAGTTCGGGACTCATCGCGTCGAAATCGTGGCAGTTGCGGCATTCGATCGAATTGGTCGCCTTCATGCGCGCCCACTCGCGTTCCGCCATCACCAAGCGATGCGCCTCGAACTTCTCCTTGGTGTCAATCACGCCGGTGAGTTTGCCCCAGACTTCCTGTGATGCCTGAATCTTGCGAATGATCTTGTTCGTCCAATCCTTCGGCACATGGCAGTCCGAACAACTGGCGCGCACACCGGTACGGTTGCTGTAGTGGATCGTGTACTTGTACTCCTCATACACGTTGTCCTTCATCTCGTGGCAGCCGATGCAGAACCTCATCGTGTTGGTCGCTTCCATGCTGGTGTTGAAGCCGCCCCAGAAGATGATGCCGCCGAAGAAACCGATCACCAGCAGGCCGAGCAGCGAATACTTCGCGCTCGGCTTGCGTAGCGTCGCCCACAAACCTTGCTTGCCCGATTCCTGGGTGCTCATGATCGCCTATCGCTCACTTCGCCTGGATGGAAAGGATATAGGCCGCAAGATTCTTCAACTGCGCGGCATCGTTGGGCGGAATGGTCTTGGCGACCTTGTGATCCTCCTGCGAGCCGTCGGCCAGCTTGACCTTCTTGCCTGAGGTCATGTGCTTGACGACCTCATCCGCGGCGCCCGCCTTGCCCCTGTACTTGTCGGCAATCGTCAGGAAGGAGGGACCATCCTTGTCCTTACGCAGGCCGTGGCACTGCATGCAGTTATTCTGCTCGGCGAGGCCCTTGGCGGCCTCGACGTCAAGGGCCAGCGCCGGGGCAGCGAATCCGGTAATGGAAATCGCCGCGACAGCGGCTGCAAGTGTCAAATGCTTCATGGGTGCTTCCTCCTGAGTTTGGGGTGGGTGAATTACTTCGTCACGCCGACGAACTTGCTGTCGACAAGGGGCTTGGCATCGACCTGCGGTACATGGCAGGAGTCGCACTGGAAGCGATCCATCGACACTGCCGGCTTGCCGTGCCTGTCCTTCAGGGTCTTCGAATAGTGGCTCTCGCCGAGCTTAGGAACCTTCTGGCCGCGCAACTCGTCAGTGATGTGGCACTCGAGGCAGGCGTTCTCTTCCATCGTCAGCGGCACATACTGATCAACGGTATGCGGCACCATCGGCGGCTGGCCAAGGAAGGTGCGCGCGATCAACTGCGGCTGGCCGACGCCCGGCATCTTTGCGCCATAGGCCTTGACCTCGGGCGCGCGGTCGGGGGCATCCACGCCAGCGCCACGCATCGGAGCCGGGCCGGTGGTCGACGCGCAGCCGATGATCGAGGCGATGAGGGTCGCGAGGGCGAGGCTTGCAGTCTTTTTCATGATCGAATTCCTCCTAGAGGGAAACAAGAAGATGGGTCATTTCGGTACAGGCAACACCGTGCCGGGAACGCCGGGAGCCGACGCTCCGAAACGGGTGCCGAAGCGGAAAACATCCTTGGAACAGACATCGATGCAGCGTCCACAATTCGTGCAGTTTTCTTCCAGAATCACCGGCGGAGCACCATTGATGGCTTTCAGCGCGGGCCGGATCACCTGCTGTTCCGGGCAGACGGCGAAGCAGTCCATGCAGTCGTTGCAAGCCTCGCGTGCCGGCAGTTTCACCCGCAGCAGCGAGACCTTGCCGATCAGGCTGTAAAAGGCACCCACGGGACACAGGTGGCCACACCAGCCGTGACGCATCACGAACAGGTCGAACAGGAAGACCACGAGGATCACCGCCCAGGCGAAGCCGATGCCGAAAAACAGGCCGCGATGCAGCATCGACACCGGGTTGACCATTTCCCAGGCAATGGTTCCGGTCACCGCCGCCACGACCAGCGTCATGCCGAGGATCCAGTAGCGTGTCCGGCGCGACAGATGGGCGCCCCCCTTGAGTCCCAGCCGTGCGCGCAGCCAGTTGGCGAAATCGGTCACCAGATTGACCGGGCAGACCCAGGAACAATAGGCGCGGCCGCCGACCAGCAGATAGAACGCGATAACGAGGGCGACACCGATCCAGGCCAGCCGCTCGGGCGACTGCCCCGTCACCAGCATCTGAAGCAGCAGGTAGGGATCGGTCAGCGGCAGCACGCCGAGCGTGTAGCTGTAATTCAGATTGCCCTTGACGATCCACAGCCCGAACCACGGCCCGACGAGGAAGAACAGCAGGATGGCAATCTGGCTCGCGCGCCGCAGGAGCAACCACTTGTGAGCAAGCAGCCAGCCCTTTTCGGCAATCGCCTCGGCGCCGATTTTGTGAGGGAGCGCGCTCACAATTTATCACCCTGAAAAGCCCGAACTGCCGGTGAAGTCGGCGCTGGCGGGACGGCACCCGGCGCCGCCTCGCTTGGCGGAACCTTCGACAAACCCTTGCCGTACTCGTACTTCAGGCCCTCCGGCATGTGGTACTGGTGTTCGACATCCGGCGTGACCAGGCTGCCGCCAGCCTTTTCCTTCTCCACCCAGCCCAGCCGGTAATGCGCGGACAGTTGGCCTTTGGCCATGTAGAGCGGGAAGACCTTGATCGCCGCGATCTCGGTCGGACAGGCCTTTTCGCACAGTCCGCAGCCCGTGCAGGCATTGGAGTGCACCACCGGGATGAACAGGGTATGCACGCCAGTACGCGCATTGGTCTGCGGGTCGAGCGTAATCGCCTTGTCGAGCAGCGGACAGACGCGATAGCAGATATCGCAGCGCAGGCCGAGATAATTCAGACAGGTTTCCTGATCGACCAGTACCGCCAATCCCATTTTGGCCTTGGTGATGTCGGTGAGCGAGTGATCCAGCGCATTGGTCGGACAAGCCTTGACGCAGGGAATGTGCTCGCACATCTCGCAGGGCGCCTGGCGCGCGACGAAGTAGGGCGTTCCCGTCGGCATCGGATCTTCCGGCTTGGCCAGCATCAGCATGTTGAAGGGACAATCGCGCACGCACATGCCGCAGCGGATGCAGGCTGCGGAAAACTCGGATTCCGGCAGGGCACCCGGCGGACGCAGGGCGGCAGGGGGCAGCGCGGTGGCATTCCGCGCATAGAGTCCGACACCCAGCCCCAGCAGACCGACGCCGCACGCCATGCGTGCTGAATCGGCCAGAAACTGGCGCCGGGCCGAGCCTTTGGGCCGGATCTCCGTAGGTTTGGTTTCGCTGTTCATTTTGGCGAAGCGGGAAACGCGCCCCCTGCATGCATTTCCCGCTGTTCATGTTAATAGGACCGTCAGGCCTTCCAAACCTTGCAGGCGTTCTTCTTGTAGTCCGTTTCTTTCGAAATCGGGCAGGTGGCATCGAGGATCAACTTGTTGACCAGACGATGCTCGTCGAAGAACGGCACAAAGACGAGGCCTTCCGGCATCTTGTTGCGGCCCTTGGTTTCTGCGCGCAGTTCGATTTCGCCGCGACGGGTGGCCACCTTGACGATGTCGTTGCGTTTGATACCGCGCTTTTCCGCATCCTTCGGGTGGATCCAGATGACGGCATCCGGGAAGGACTTGTAGAGCTCGGGTACGCGCCGCGTCATCGAACCGCTGTGCCAGTGTTCCAGCACACGGCCGGTGCATAGCCACAGGTTGTACTCGTTGTCCGGCTTCTCGGGCGGATCCTGATAGGGCAGCGAGAAGATGCGCGCCTTGCCGTCCGGGTTGCCATAGAACTTGATGCCTTCGCCGGCCTTGACATAGGGATCGTAGCCTTCGCGATAGCGCCACAGGGTTTCCTTGCCATTCACCACCGGCCAGCGCAGGCCGCGCACGCGGTGATAGTGGTCGAACTCGCCGAGGTCCTTGGCCTTGCCCTTGCCAAAGTTGCGATACTCCTCGAACAGACCTTTCTGGACGTAGTAGCCGAAGGCTTCCGTTTCCTCGTTAGTGTAGCCGGCCCAAGCATGGGCATTGACCTTGGCGGCCTCTTCCTTCGGGAACATGTTGACCTGGCCGTTGGCGTAGAGCACTTCGTAAAGGGTCTTCCCGGCAACTTCCGGCATTTTGGCGATCAGGTCGGCCGGCCAGACTTCCTCTACCTTGAAGCGCTTCGAGAATTCAATGTACTGCCACAGGTCGGAGCGGCACTCTCCCGGCGCCTTGACCTGCTGGCGCCAGAACTGGCCGCGGCGCTCGGCGTTGCCGAAGGCACCTTCCTTCTCCATCCACATCGCGCAAGGCAGAATCAGGTCGGCCGACATTGCGGAGACCGTCGGATAGACATCGGAGACGACGACGAAAGCCTTCGGGTTGCGCCAGCCGGGATAGATTTCCTGGTTGACGTTCGGACCCGCCTGCATGTTGTTGGTCGTCGAGGTCCAGTAGAAGCCGATCTTGCCGTCCTTAAGCATGCGCGACTGCAGCACGGCGTGGTAGCCGACGCGGTCGGAAATCGTGCCGGCGGGCACCTTCCAGATCTTCTCGGCGGCCTCGCGGTGCGCCGGGTTCATGATGACCATGTCGGCCGGCAGGCGGTGGGCGAAGGTGCCGACTTCGCGCGCGGTACCGCAGGCGGAAGGCTGACCAGTCAGCGAGAAGGGGCTGTTGCCCGGCTCGGAAATCTTGCCGACCAGCAGGTGGATGTTGTACAGCATGTTGTTGATCCAGGTGCCGCGGGTATGCTGGTTCATGCCCATGGTCCAGGTCGACATCACCTTGGTCTTCGGATCGGCGTAGATCTTCGCCAGCGCTTCGAGCTTGTCCTTCGGCACGCCGGAAATCTGGTGCGCCTTGTCGAGCGTGTATTCGGACACGAACTTGGCGTACTCGTCGAATGTGGTCGGCGAGAAGGCATTGGGATTGCCCTTGGGCTTGCCGTCGGCGCCCGGATAGCCGTTGTTGCCGGCCGCCTGCTCGAGCGGATGGTTCGGCCGCAGGCCGTAGCCGATGTCGGTCACGCCCTTGTGGAAAGTGACGTTCTTGGCCACGAAGTCCTTGTTAACCGCACCGGTCTGGATGATGTAGTTGCAGATGTAGTTGGCGATCGCCAGGTCGGACTGCGGGTTGAAGATCAACTCGTTGTCGGCCAGTTCGCAGGAACGATGGCCGAAGGTCGAGAGGACGTGAATCTTGACGTGCTTGGCGGTCAGACGGCGGTTGGTGATGCGCGACCAGAGGATCGGGTGCATCTCGGCCATGTTCGAGCCCCACAGCGCGAAGGCGTCGGCATGCTCGATATCGTCATAGACGCCCATCGGCTCGTCGGCGCCGAAGGTGCGGATGAAGGCGAACACGGCGGAGGCCATGCAGTGGCGGGCGTTCGGGTCGATGCTATTGGAGCGGAAGCCGGCCTTCATCAGCTTGTTGGCGGCATAGCCTTCCCAGATCGTCCATTGGCCGGAGCCGAACATCGACACTCCGAACGGACCCTGCTCGGGATTCTTCATCGTCGCCTTGACCTTTACGGCCATGATGTCGAAGGCCTGATCCCAGCTGATCGGGGTGAATTCGCCGTTCTTGTCGAACTTGCCGTCCTTCATGCGCAACAGCGGCTTGGTCAAGCGGTCCTGGCCATACTGGATCTTGGCGAGGAAATAGCCCTTGACGCAGTTCAGGCCGCTATTCACGGGGCAGTCCGGATCGCCCTGGGTGGCAACGATCTTGCCTTCCTTGGTGCCGACCAGCACACCGCAGCCGGTGCCACAGTAACGGCACACGCCCTTGTCCCAGCGCACGCCGTCGCCGCCGCGCGCCTGGGCGAGCGCCACGCCCGGCACGCTCATGCCGGCGGTAGCCGCTGCCGCAGCCACGGCATTGGTCTTGATGAAATCGCGTCGCGTCATTTTCACTTCAGTCATGTCAGACCTCCTAGTCAGCGCGGTGTCGCAATAAAGCTAAGCCGCCAATGAAATTTCAACTTCGGGTTCGTTTTCTTTCTGGTGATAAACCATGGACGCCGACATCACGCCGTCCATCAAACTGATCGATTCGTACATCTGTATCGTTTCACGATCACCCTCGCTCTCGATGGTGACGATGATCTTGCCTTCCGGCGAGACGGCCGCGACCTCGACGCCGGGGAGCGTCGCCAGTTGCTTACGCACGGCTTCAATGCGCTCCGGATGCGGAATAACGATGACGCTGGAAATATTCATGACCTTGCCTAGCCAATAAAAACATAGACCATGGTAGGACTACGGTCACTCGATTGTTTTGATAACAATCAAATAAAACCCTTTCCGATCAACTAATCCGGATAAGGGTGAACTAAGTCTTAAGAGGTAGATGTGGCGCTGCTGACGGGATAACCGGCAACCACGCCGCGCGGAAAATCAGCGCTGCTTGCCTTTGGCCTTGGGCTTGGCAACGGGTTTTTTCGCTTGCTGCCTGGCTGGATTGGCGGCCTTGCCTGCCTTGGCGACCTTGCGGGATTTCGCGCCCTTGGCCGCCGGGTTCGCCGCCGTATCCGCGGCTTCGGGAACAGGCGGAGGCGTTGCCATGGCGGCACTCGGCTGGATCACCACCGGCTTGGGCGGCGCGACCGCGACCGGCACATCCGCCGCCCGAGCGGCAACAGCGAAGCACGCCCCGATGGCACACAGCAGAAAGTCGGCGCTGGCAGGACGGCACAAACGGGGTATCACGGCCTCAGTTCGCGTCGTAGTAATAGGGCTTCTGCGGCACCTTGGCGGCGGCGAGGCGCGCCTGCTCGTCAAGGTCGCTGTTGCCGCGATCCCACCAGAGCGCGCGGCCATTTTCCTGTTCCCTGAGTTCCTCGGGGTGCTGCTTCATCCATTCACGCATGAACTTCGTGTAATCCGATTCATATCCCTTGAGCATGGCTATCTCCTTGTTTCCGTTCAGTGATCTTCCTTGACGCGATGGATGCGCGTTACCGCGGGCAGGCTGCGCAGGCTCCGCAGGATACGCGCCAAATGCAGGCGTCCCGCTACTTGGAGCGTAAAAAAAAGCGCCGTCGTATTGCCGTCGTCGGCATCCATGCGCACGTTGTTGATGTTGGTATCGTGTTCGGCGATTGTCGCCGCCAACCCTGCAAGCACGCCGGGAACGTTCTGTGCGACCACCTTGATCAGCACCTCGAACGGGCCTTTCGCGTCGGCATCCCATTCCACGTCGACCCACTCCTTGGCACCGCCGGGGCCGCGTCCCGCCTTGGGGCCGCGCAAGGTCGGGCAATCGTGGGTATGCACGACCAGCCCCTGGCCGGCGCGAATCACGCCGACGATCGGGTCTCCCGGAATCGGCCGGCAGCAACGCGCCAGCTGCATCGCCATGCCCTGGCTACCCTTGATGCGGATCGCCCCGCCGCTATGCGCGGATGACCCGCCCGAGGCACGGCCGTCGATGAGGCGGCGCGCGACGATCGCGGGCAGGCGCTTGCCAAGGCCGATGTCGGTGAACACCTCGCGCTGCGTCTTGCCGGCAAAGGTGTTGAGGAAGCGCTTCCAGGCGGCGCTGCCCAGTTCCTCGATGCGATGGCCGAGATTGTGCAGGGCCTGCGACAACAGATGCTCGCCGAGCGCCGCTGACTCCTCGTTCTGTTTCGTCTTGAGGAAATGGCGGATCTGCGCGCGCGCCTTGCCGGTCTTGACGAAAGCCAGCCAGTTCGGATTCGGCGCCGCGTTCGTCGCGGTGATGATCTCGACGCGGTCGCCGTTAAGCAGTTCAGTGCGCAGGGGCAGGTGCTCGTGATTGATCTTGCAGGCCACGCAGCGGTTGCCGATGTCGGTATGCACGGCGTAGGCGAAGTCGACCGCGGTCGCGCCGCGCGACAGCGAGAGGATCTTTCCGGCCGGCGTAAACACATAGACCTCGCCGGGGAACAGGTCGACCTTGACGTGTTCGAGGAACTCGGAAGAATCGACGGTCGCGGTCTGCAGGTCGAGGAGCGACTGCAGCCACTGGTGCGTCGTGCGCTGCAGTTCGGTCAGCGCCTCGGCATCCTTGTAGAGCCAGTGCGAGGCGACGCCCGACTCGGCGACATGATGCATGTCACGCGTACGGATCTGCAGTTCGACCGGCGTGCCGTAGGGCCCGATCAGCGTGGTGTGCAGGGACTGGTAGCCGTTCGCCTTGGGGATCGCGATGTAGTCCTTGAACTTGCCCGGCACCGGCTTGAAAAGGCCATGCAGCGCGCCAAGCACGAGATAACAGGTCGGCACATCGGCCACCACGACGCGAAAACCATAGATGTCATGCACCTGCGAAAAGCTCAGGTGCTTGTCGCGCATCTTGCGATAGACGCCGTAGAGATGCTTCTCGCGGCCCATCACTTCGGCGTCGATATGCGCGTCGAGCATGCGCTGCTTGAGCGCGGCGAGGATCTTCTCGACCACCTCGCGCCGGTTGCCCCGCGCCGCGCGCACCGCCTTTGACAGCACACGATAGCGCATCGGGTTGATGTTGCGGAACGACAGTTCCTGCAACTCGCGATACAACACGTTGAGGCCCAGCCGATTGGCGATCGGCGCGTAGATGTCGAGCGTCTCGCGCGCGATGCGGCGGCGCTTTTCCGGCCGCACGGCATCCAGCGTGCGCATGTTGTGCAGGCGATCGGACAGCTTGATGAGGATGACGCGCACGTCCTGCGCCATCGCCAGCAGCATCTTGCGGAAGTTCTCCGCCTGGGCTTCCTCGTAGGACTGATGCTCGAGCCGGTCGAGCTTGGAGACGCCATCGACGAGTTCGGCCGTCACCTTGCCGAAATCCTGCGCAATCTGCGCCTTCGTGATGGCGGTGTCCTCCATCACGTCGTGCAGCAACGCGGCGGTCAGCGCCTGCGGATCGAGCCGCCAGTGTGCGAGCGTCTCGGCGACGGCGAGTGGATGCGAGATGTAGGGATCGCCGCTGGTACGGAACTGGCCACGATGCGCATTCGCCGAGAAATGGTAGGCCGCCGCGATCTGGTCCACGTCCTCCGGCTTCAGGTAACTGGCCAGTTGGGCGAGAAAGTGGTCGAGATCATCCGCCAGATCGACCGGCGGATGCATGTCGAGGGGAATGATGGCCGGCTGCTCCACCGGCGCCGCTGACGCCGGGAAGGATGCTGCTGCTTGGGACAACAAGGCCGCCGGCATGATGTCCCTCGCTTACATAACGTCAGGCCTGGCTGCGATGCAGGATTTCGACGCCGTACTTGCCTTCGGCCAGCTCGCGCAGGGCGAGTACCGTGGGCTTGTCTTTCTCGACTTCGACCTGGGGCGTGCTGCCCATGGCGATCTGGCGGGCACGATAAGTCGCGGCGAGCGTCATCTCGAAGCGGTTGGGGATGTGTTTCATGCAATCTTCGACGGTGACGCGAGCCATGCTAAATCCTTTGTAATTCAGAACGATGAAAGAAAATGGAAGACTTCGGGATGGCGAACGCGCTGATGCGAAAAGTTGAGACGCGATGCTCTCACCGCCGCGGCCAGATCCGCCAATGCTTCCTGCAAGTTATTGTTGATTATAACAAAATCGAACTCATCGACATGGCGCATTTCGCCCAGCGCGGCGGCGACGCGGCGCTGGATGACATCCTCGCTGTCCTGCCCGCGCGCGCGCAGGCGGCGTTCCAGTTCGGCGATCGAGGGGGGCACGATGAAGATGCTGACCGCGTCGGGCATCAGTGCCCGTACCTGCTGGGCGCCCTGCCAGTCGATCTCGAGCAGCGTGTCGCGCCCGGCGCGCATCTCACTGAGCAACCAGCTCTTCGAGGTGCCATAAAAGTTGCCATGCACCTCGGCCCACTCGAGGAAATCGCCGCGCTCGCGCATCGCGAGGAAAGTCTGGATGTCGATGAAGTGGTAGTCGTGGCCGTCGCGCTCGGCCGGTCGCGGCTGGCGTGTGGTGTAGGAAACGGAATGGCGGATCGCCGGATCGTGCTCCATCAGGCTTCTTACCAGCGTGGTCTTGCCAGCGCCCGAGGGTGCGGAGACGATGAACAGCGTGCCGGCGGTGGCTTCGTGGTCGGTCAGTTGTGCAGGTGTAATGGTCATTTGAAAAGTCGGCGTTGGCGGGACGGCATCTACTTCGTGTTCACTCCAGGTTTTGGACCTGCTCGCGCATCTGTTCGATCAGCAGCTTGAGTTCGAGGGCGATGGCGGTGACAGCGGCGGAAACGGACTTCGAGGCCAGCGTGTTGGCCTCGCGGTTGAGTTCCTGCATCAGGAAATCGAGCCGCTTGCCGACCGCGCCGCCCTTGGCGAGCACGCGCTCCACCTCGTTGAGATGGGTGACGAGGCGGGCGAGTTCCTCGGCGACGTCGATCTTGGCGGCGAACACGCCGATTTCCTGGCGGATGCGCTCTTCGTCCAAGGCGGCGACCGCTTCGCGCAGCTTGGTGGCGAGGCGCTCGGTATAGTCGGCGATGGCGACCGGAACCATCGGCTCGACCTTAGCCACTTCGGCACGCATGCGCACGGCGCGTTCGCGCAGCACCTCGGCAAGACGGGCGCCTTCGCGCGCCCGGCTGGCGAGAAACTCGGCCAGCACGGCTTCAAGCAGTGAAAAACATTCGGCCTGCAGGCGTTCCGGAGTGATCGCCTCGCTGGCGAGCACGCCCGGCCAGCGCAGCACTTCGGCTACCGAGAGCGGAGTCGCAGAGCCCAGCACTTCACGAATCAGGCCTTCGAGCGTGGCGAGTTGTTGCACCAGCGCGAAGTTGGGCGCCAGTTGCGGCGTCGCCGTGGCATTCGGCTGGAGGTAAAGACGGCAATCGACCTTGCCGCGACCGATCGCCGCCGCGAGCTTTTCGCGCAGGGGCATTTCGAGGAAGCGCAACTCTTCCGCGCAGCGGAAATTCAGGTCGAGAAAGCGGCCATTGACGCTCTTGAGTTCGAGCGCGAGCCGCACCGAGCCTAGATCGCGGTCGAGGGCGGCATAGCCGGTCATGCTGTGGATGGTCATTGCGGTCGTTCCAAGTTATGGCCTGCGATCTTACCCGCTTTAGAATGCGATCCCATGCCGCCCCCCCAAACCAGCATTCCCCTGCCGCAAGGTCATGTGATCGACGGCTTTCGCTTCGAACGCCAGATCTCGATGGGCGGATTTTCCATCGTCTATCTGGCATACGATCCGCAAGGGGTCGCGGTGGCGATCAAGGAGTATCTGCCGCAATCGCTGGCCAAGCGCACGGTCGGCCTGGTGCCGCAGATCACGCCCGAGCACCGGCAGGCCTACCAGCAGGGCATGATGGCCTTTTACGAAGAGGGCATCGCGCTGGCCCGCCTCAAGCATCCGAACGTCGTGCATGTCATCAACTTCCTGCGCGCGCATGACACGGTTTATCTGGTCATGCTCTACGAGCGGGGCCGGACGCTGCACGAGCACATCCGCAAGCATCCCGGCGGCTTCACGGAAAACTTCATGCGCGGTGTGTTCATGCGCCTGCTCTCGGGCCTGCGCGAGGTGCATGCCAACAAGCTGCTGCACCTCGACATCAAGCCTTCGAACATCTGGCTGCGCGTCGATGGCAATCCGGTGCTGATCGATTTCGGCGCGGCCCGGCAGTCCCTCAAGCAGAGCAGCCCCGAATTGCGCCCCGTCTATACGCCCGGCTACGCCGCCCCGGAACAATATGGCAAAGGGGGCGAGCAGGGCCCCTGGACCGATGTCTATGCAGTCGGCGCCAGCATGTATGCCTGTCTCGCCGCCGCCGCGCCCCAGCCGGCCGACCTGCGCGCCATCGACGACAAGCTGGCGCCCGCCAGCCTGCGCTGGGCGGGCGAGTATTCGCCGCAACTGCTTGACACCATCGACCAGTGCCTGCGACTTGATCCGCTCGCCCGGCCGCAAAGCGCCTTTTCCCTGCAACGCATGCTGGCCACGCCCCCTCCCCCTCAACAGGAGCATTCATGAATCCACGTCCCGACGGCCGCGCCTCCGCCACGCTGCGCCCGCTGACCATCACCCGCCACTACACCCGCCATGCCGAGGGCAGCGTGCTGGTCGAGTTCGGCCACACCAAGGTGCTGTGCACCGCCAGCGTCGAAGAACGCGTGCCGCCCTTCCTCAAGGGCAAGGGACGCGGCTGGGTCACCGCCGAATACGGCATGCTGCCGCGCTCGACGCACACGCGCACCGACCGCGAAGCCGCCAAGGGCAAACAATCGGGCCGCACCCAGGAAATCCAGCGCCTGATCGGCCGCAGCCTGCGCGCCATCACCGATCTCGCCGCGCTCGGCGAACGCCAAATCACCCTCGACTGCGACGTGCTGCAGGCCGACGGCGGCACGCGCTGCGCCTCGATCACCGGCGCCTGCGTCGCCTTGCATGACGCACTGTCAGGCCTCGTCGCCACCGGCAAGCTGGCCGCACACCCGATGCGCGACTTCGTCGCCGCCGTCTCGGTCGGCATCGTCAAGGGCGAGCCCGTCCTCGACCTGAACTACGACGAGGATTCGAGTTGCGACACCGACATGAACGTCGTCATGACCGGCGCCGGCGGCATGTGCGAAATCCAGGGCACCGCCGAAGGCACGCCCTTCACCCGCGCCGAACTCGATGCGCTGCTGGCGCTGGCGGAGAAAGGCATTCATGAAATCGTTGCTGCCCAAAAATCCGCGCTGATGCTGAAATGAGAAAGATCGTCCTCGCTTCCAACAACACCGGCAAGCTGCGCGAGTTCGGGCAGATGCTGGCCAGCATCGACATCGAGGTGCTGCCGCAGGCGCACTTCAACATCCCCGAGGCGGACGAGCCGCACGTCACCTTCGTCGAGAACGCGCTGGCCAA
>Ga0209835_1000201_pt1 | contig 41694 bp, 39 predicted proteins | sample LakKivwa52mmetaG_FD_184138 | JGI IMG/M metagenome (GOLD analysis project Ga0209835, IMG submission 184138) | Anoxic lake water microbial communities from Lake Kivu, Rwanda to study Microbial Dark Matter (Phase II) - Lake Kivu water 52m metaG... | ecosystem: Environmental > Aquatic > Freshwater >... | reverse complement strand
GAAATCGCGTTCACGCTCGCCGTAGGGCATGTCGCGACGTTTTTCGCAGATCGGCAGGTAGGCGTCGATGAAATGGTCGCCGACGCTTTGGGTCAGGCCAAAGCACCTTTCGAAGCCGCCCTCGTTCAGGTCATCGTAGAAGATGCCACCGATACCGCGCGGTTCGTTGCGATGCTTTAGAAAAAAGTATTCGTCGCACCATTTCTTGTAGCGCGCATGGACATCTTCGCCAAAGGGATCGAGCGCCGCCTTGCAGGTGCGATGGAAGTGCGCGCAGTCTTCCGCGAAGCCGTAGTAGGGCGTGAGGTCCATACCGCCGCCGAACCACCAGACCGGTGCTTCGCCGTCCTTCGTCGCGATGAAGCAGCGCACGTTCAGATGCGTGGTCGGGCAGTAGGGGTTGCGCGGGTGCAGCACCAGCGAGACGCCCATGGCTTCCCAGCTGCGGCCGGCGAGTTCGGGCCGGTGCGCCGTGGCGGAGGCGGGCATGGCGGGGCCCGTGACATGGGAGAAATTCACGCCGCCGCGCTCGAAGAAATTACCCTCCTCGATCAGGATCGAGGTACCGCGGCCCCACGGGTCGCGGCGGAAGGGCGTTCCGTCGAATGTCTCCAGCGCGGAGACGATCCCCTCCTGCAGCCCGGTGAAGTAGCTGCGAACCGCCTGGTTATCCATCAGCGTTTGATGGCTCGGAAGCCAATGTCACGACGATACTGCATGCCGTCGAAGCGGATGCCGTCGGCGATTTCATAGGCGCGCTTCTGGGCGCTCTTCACAGTGTCGCCGAGCGCCGTGACGCACAGCACGCGACCGCCGGCGGTGACGACATGTCCATCCTTGTCAGTAGTGCCGGCATGGAAGACGTGCGTATCGGCCTCAGGCTTGCCCAGACCCTCGATGATGTCGCCCTTGCGTGGCGTTTCCGGATAGTTGTGCGCGGCCAGAACCACGCCGAGCGCGACGCGCCGATCCCACTCGGCCTCGATCTTGTCGAGGCGGCCGTCGATGGCGGCATCGACGAGCTCGGTCAGGTCGCTCTTCAGGCGCAGCATGATCGGCTGTGTTTCCGGGTCGCCCATGCGGCAGTTGAACTCGAGTACTTTGAGCGAGCCATCGGGTTTGATCATCAGCCCGGCGTAGAGGAAGCCGGTGAACAGGATGCCGTCCTTCTCCATGCCATGGATGGTCGGCATGATCACCTCGCGCATCACGCGCGCGTGAATTTCTGGGGTAACGACCGGCGCGGGCGAGTAAGCGCCCATGCCGCCGGTATTGGGGCCCTGGTCGTCGTCCTTGAGGCGCTTGTGGTCCTGGCTGGTGGCGAGCGGCAGCGCATGATGGCCGTCGGCCATGACGATGAAGCTGGCTTCCTCGCCGTCGAGAAACTCCTCGATCACGACCCGGCTGCCCGCGCTGCCGAGCTTGTTGCCGGCGAGCATGTCGTCGATGGCGCGATGCGCCTCGTCGCTGGTCATCGCGACGACCACACCCTTGCCGGCAGCGAGGCCGTCGGCCTTGACGACGATCGGCGCGCCCTCGGCATCGATATAGGCATGCGCCGCGGCGGCATCGGTGAAGGTGGAGAACTTCGCCGTCGGAATGCCATGGCGATACATGAACTGCTTGGCGAAATCCTTCGAGCTTTCGAGTTGCGCGGCGGCCTTGGTCGGGCCGAAGATGCGGAGCCCGGCGGCACGAAAGGCATCGACAATGCCGGCGGCAAGCGGCGCCTCGGGGCCGACGACGGTGGCGTGGATGCCGTTGTCGCGCGCGAAGGCGACGAGCTGATGAATATCCGTGACCGGCAGGTTTTCGAGACCGTCCTCGCGCGCGGTGCCGGCGTTGCCCGGTGCGATGTAGATCTTCTGTACCTTGTCGGACTGGGCGAGGCGCCAGGCCAGCGCATGTTCGCGACCGCCGGAGCCGATGACGAGGAGCTTCATGATTATTCCCTCAAGCGCTTGAAATCACAAACTGTAATTTCAAGCTTAGTGCCGGAAATGCCGGAAGCCGGTGAACACCATCGCGATGTTCTGCTCGTCCGCGGCGGCGATCACTTCAGCATCACGGACCGAGCCGCCGGGCTGGATCACCGCCGTGGCACCGGCCTTGGCCAGCACATCGAGGCCGTCGCGGAAGGGGAAGAAGGCGTCGGAAGCGACCACCGAGCCGACGACGGTCAGCTTGTTGTTTTCGGCCTTGATCGCGGCGATGCGCGCCGAGTCGACGCGGCTCATCTGACCGGCGCCGACGCCGACGGTCATCGCGTCCTTGCAGTAGACGATTGCGTTCGACTTGACATATTTGGCGACCTTCCAGGCGAACAACAAATCCCTCATCTCCTGCTCGGTCGGCACGCGCTTGGTGACGACCTTGATATCGGCTTGCGTGATGCGCGCCTCGTCGGCCGTCTGCACCAGCAGGCCGCCACCGACGCGCTTGTAGTCGAACACGCCGGCAGTGCGACCCATGGGTACGACCAACACGCGCAGGTTCTGCTTGGCGGCGAACACGGCGCGCGCCTCGGCGGTGATCTCCGGTGCGATGATGACTTCGGCGAACTGGCCGGAAACGGCTTCGGCGGTCACTTTGTCGATTGCGCAGTTGAAGGCGATGATGCCGCCGAAGGCCGAGGTCGGGTCGGTGCTGAAGGCGCGGCGATAGGCTTCCAGGGCCGTGGCGCCGAGCGCGACGCCGCAGGGATTGGCATGCTTGACGATGACGCAGGCCGTCGTTTCATGGGCCTTGACGGCTTCCCAGGCCGCGTCGGCATCGCCGATGTTATTGTAGGAGAGTTCCTTGCCTTGCAGTTGCTCGTAAGAGGCGATGCTGCCGGCCACCGGATTCGGCTCCTTGAAGAACGCCGCCTGCTGATGCGGGTTTTCACCGTAGCGCATGGTGTCGACCTTGTCGAAAGCCAGTTGCAGGCGTGCCGGGAAGGTGGCCGGCTTGTTGTCGGCGTCGAGCGCGGTGAGCCAGTTGGCGATGGCGCCATCGTAGCGCGCGGTATGCACGAAGGCTTTTTTGGCCAGCGCGAAGCGCGTGGCGGCGGAGATCGCGCCACCGTTGGCCTTCATCTCGGCAATGATGCCGGCGTAGTCGGCCGGTTCGACGACGACTGCGCAGCCGCCCTTCTCGTCGCCGTGGTTCTTCGCCGCGGCGCGCACCATGGTCGGGCCGCCGATGTCTATGTTCTCGATGGCATCCGCGAGCGAGCAGTCTTTCTTCGCGATGGTCTGCGCGAAGGGGTAGAGGTTGACGACGACCAGGTCGATGGTCGGGATGCCGTGCTTGGTCATCGTCGCTTCATGTTCGGCATTGCCGCGAATGCCGAGAATGCCGCCATGCACCTTCGGGTGCAGGGTCTTGACGCGGCCGTCGAGCATCTCGGGGAAGCCGGTGTAGTCGGAAACGTCGGTGACGGCGAGACCGGCGTCGCGCAGCAGCTTGGCCGTGCCGCCGGTGGAGAGCAGCTTGACGCCAAGGGTGGCGAGCTCGCGCGCGAAATCCACCGCGCCGTGCTTGTCGGAAACGCTGATGAGCGCCTGGGTGACCTTCATGTGGAATTCCTCAAGAGATTTTGTGTTCGGCAAGTTTTCTGCGGAGCGTGCTGCGGCTGATGCCGAGCATCTCGGCGGCAATGGTCTGATTACCTTGAGACTGCTTCATGACGACTTCGAGCATCGGCTTCTCGATGCTGGCGATCACCATGTCGTAAATCGCGTGCGGGCTTTCGCCGTCCAGGTCGCGGAAGTAGTGGTTGAGGCTGCGCCGGACGCAGTCAGCGATTTCCGTGGTCATGCGGCCTCCATGTAACGGATGGCGTCGTTCGCGCTGTGGCTGGAGTGATCGAGGAAGAATTCGTCGGTCGCGGCGAGCTGGGCGTCAATGTCTTCGAGCTGGTTCATCGCATGGCGGAAGCGCGCCGCGCCGACGATGCCTTTCGTATACCAGCTGATGTGCTTGCGCGCGATCTTCACGCCGGTGTCCTCGCCATAGAAGGCATAGAGATCGGCGAGATGGCCGCGCAGGATCGCATGGATCTCGGCAAAAGTCGGCGCTGGCAGGACGGCACCCGTTTTCAGGAAGTGCTCGATCTCGCGAAACAGCCAGGGCTTTCCTTGCGCGGCGCGGCCGATCATCACGCCGTCGGCGCCGGTGTAGTCGAGCACGAACTTCGCCTTCTCGGGCGTCGTGATGTCGCCGTTGGCGATGACCGGAATCTTCACGCGCGATTTCACGTCGGCGATGGTGTCGTACTCGGCTTCGCCCATGTACTGGTCGGCGCGCGTGCGGCCATGGATGGCGATCGCGCGGATGCCCGATTCCTGAGCGATGTGCGCAATGGCCGGCGCATTCTTGTTGGCGCGGTTCCAGCCGGTGCGGAACTTGAGCGTGACGGGCGTTTCCGGCACGGCGGCGACCACGGTTTCGAGAATCTTCGCGACGAGCGGTTCGTTCTGCATCAGCGCCGAGCCGGCCATGACGTTGCAGACCTTCTTGGCCGGGCAGCCCATGTTGATGTCGATGATCTGCGCGCCGCGCTCGACGTTGTAGCGCGCGGCCTGGGCGAGCAGTTCGGGATCGGCACCGGCGATCTGCACAACGATCGGTTCGACTTCTCCCGTGTGGTCGGCGCGGCGGCGCGTCTTGGCGCTGCCGTAGAGCAGGGAGTTCGAGGTCACCATCTCCGACACCGCGAGGCCCGCGCCGAGCTGCTTGCACAACTGGCGGAACGGCCGGTCCGTCACCCCGGCCATGGGCGCGACGAACAGGTTGTTGCGCAGCGTGAAGCCGAGGTAGTTCATGAACGGGTAGGGCGGCCGTGAAATGCGGGAGGCGGATTTTACCGCGTGGCACCCATTTACCAACCCCTGGCGCCGAACATCATGCGCCGCGCCAGAAAACTGCGGGCGGGCGGAAACAGGTCGAGTGCCAGCAGGCCGGCGCCACGTGCGTGCAGCAGCGGCGGAATGGTGTTCGAGAACAGGCGCACCAGCGTGTCCGTGAAGCCGATGGTGCTGCCCCGGTCAAGGCGGCGGCGGGCGGCGTAACGAGTCAGCAGCGCCGAGTCGCCGGGGTCGAGGGCATCGGTCAGCGTGTCGGCCAGATCCATGATGTCGCGCAGCGCAAGGTTGAAGCCCTGGCCGGCGACCGGGTGCAGAGTCTGTGCGGCGTTGCCGATCCAGACGGCGCGCACTCCCACCGGTTGGCGGCGCACACGCAAGCCGAGCGGATAGACGAGACGGGGCGATGTACGCGTCAGGGTCACACGTGACCCGAAGCGCTGCTGCAGCAGATCGAGGAACCCGGCATCGTCGAGCGCCGCGATACGTTCGCTGTCGGCGGCGGGGCAGGTGAGCACGACGGCGTATTCGTCCTTGCATGGCAGCAACGCGACCGGTCCGGCAGGTGTGAAGCGTTCCCAGGCAACGCCGCGATGTGGCGCAATAGTTGAGATTGCGCCTGCCATGCAGATCACCGCGTGCTGGCCATAGTCGTGGGTGCGGATATCCGCATCCGCTTCGATGCGGCCCTCGGCATGCACGGTCAGGAGGGCGTCGAAATGTTCCGGCGCCGACGTATTGCCGAAGTATTCGATGCCGATTCTCGCCAGCGCGGCATCGAGCGCGGCAGCCAGATCGCCGGCGGCGAGGACGTAGCCGAGCGCCGGAACGTCTTCCTCTTCGGCACGGATCAGCGTCCGGCCCAGGCCGCCCGCGTGCGAGACATGGATCGTCGTGATGGGTGTGTGCGGTATGTCTTTCCATACGCCCAGCATTTCCAGAGAGAGTCGCGAGCCGTGCGACAGCGCGAGGATGCGTGCGTCGCGCTTGGCCGCGCCGCGCGGCCGCGCGTCGACGATGCGGCTCGCCACGCCGCCACGATGCAAGGCGAGCGCCAGCGCCATGCCCGCCGGACCGCCGCCGATGATCAGCACGGGCTCATTCATTTGCGCATCAGTTCTTCGATGGCGGCTATCGTTTTCGGCGTGTCGGCGGTGAGGATCTCGCAGCCGTCGGTAGTGACGAGTGCGTCATCCTCGATGCGCACGCCGATGTTGTGAAAGGCGGCAGGCACATCATCTGCGGGCCGGATGTAGCAGCCGGGTTCGACGGTGAGGGCCATGCCGGGCTGAAGTTTCGTCCAGTCTTCGCCGGCCCGGTACTCTCCGGCGTCATGCACATCGAGGCCGAGCCAGTGGCCGGTACGGTGCATGTAGAAGCGCTTGTAGGCTTCCGACTCGATCACGCCGTCGAGGCTGCCTTCGAGCAGCTTCATGTCGAGCATGCCCTGCGCCAGCACGCGCACAGCCGCTGTATGCGGATCGAGGAAGCTCGCGCCCGGCTTGATCGCACCGATGGCTGCGGACTGCGCGTCGAGCACGAGGTCGTAGACATCGGCTTGCGGCCCGCTGAACTTGCCATTGACGGGGAAGGTGCGCGTGATGTCGCTGGCGTAGCCGTCCACCTCGCAGCCTGCGTCGATCAGCAGCAGGTCGCCGTCCTTGAGAGGCTGGTCGTTGCTGACGTAATGCAGCACACAGGCGTTGGCGCCGCCGGCGACGATCGGTGAATAGGCGGGAAACTGGCTGCCCTGGCGGCGGAACTCGTGGAGGAACTCGGCCTCCACTGCATATTCATGTTTTCCCGGAGCAGTGAACTGCATCGCACGACGGTGGGCTGCCCCGGCGATGACGGCCGCCTTGCGCATCAGCGCGATTTCGTGGGGGTCCTTGATGAGGCGCATCTCGTCGAGCGCCGCGCGCACATCGTGGATCATGGCGGGCGCACGCTTGCCGGCGCGTGTCTGGGCGCGCACGGCATTGAGTGCCGCCGCGATGCGCGCATCCCATGCGGCCTCATGGCCGAGCGAATACCAGAGCGCAGGCTGGTCGGCGAGCAGTTCGGCGAGCCGGCCGTCGAACTCGCCAATCGGGTAGGCCGCGTCGCAGCCAAAGACTTCGCGTGCGCCATCCGGCCCATGGCGAAAACCGTCCCAGATCTCCTTCTCGACATCCTTCTCGCGACAGAACAGGATCGATTGCGGTGTGTCGCCTGCAATGAGCACCAGCACTGCCTCGGGTTCGGGGAAGCCGCTCAGGTAATGAAAGTAGCTGTCGGAGCGGTAGGGGAAGTGCGTATCGCGGTTGCGGATGTGCTCGGGTGCGGTGGGAATGACGGCAATGCCACCGCCTGCTGCATTCATGCGTGCAAGCAGCGCAAGACGGCGTTGCTGGAATGGGGCGGCATTCATGGTTTGATGCTAGCACGCATGGCGCAGGTGAGCGTCCAGCGCCATGAGCCGTTCGGGCGTGCCGACATCGACCCATTGGCCAGCATGGTATTCACCGCTGACCTGTGCGGCGGCGATGGCCTCGTTCAGCAGCGGCGCCAGCTTGGCGGGCGTACCGCGGGCGATGTCGGCGAAGAATTCCGGCCGGTAGATGCCGATGCCGCTGAAGGTGTATGCCGTCCCGATGTTGGCGGCGGAGCCGGCTTGTGCCGTCCCGCCAGCGCCGACTTTTCCGTCATGCAATGTGAAATCGCCGCCGGGGTGGTGTGCCGGGTTGTCGACCAGCACCAGATGCGCAAGTGCGTCGTCAGCGATGCGTGCGCGGGAAAAATCCCAGTCGCAGTAGATGTCGCCATTGACGACGAGGAAGGGTTCGGTACCCAGAAGCGGCAGCGCATTAGCGATGCCGCCGGCGGTTTCGAGTGCGCCCCGCGGTTCGGCCGAGTAGCGGATGGCGACGTTCCACGCATCGCCTTCGCCGAGCAGGGCCTCGATCTGGTCGCCGAGATGTGCATGGTTGATGACGATCTCGTGGATGCCGGCAGCGGCGAGTCGTTCGAGATGCCAGATGATCAGCGGCTTGCCGGCCACGGGCAACAATGGCTTCGGTGTGCGATCGGTGAGCGGGCGCATGCGTTCGCCGCGACCCGCCGCGAGAATCATGCATTTCAAAATGTATATCCCGCCTGTGTCTGCCGGTTTTCGATCTGGTCGAGCAGCCGCAACAGTGGTGTCAGTTCGCCATAGCGGGCACAGGTGGCGCGCAGATACTTTGCCACGAGCGGCATGTTCGCCAGGTAGCCATCCTTGCCGTCGCGATGCCACAGCCGCGCGAAAATGCCGAGCACCTTCACGTGACGCTGCACGCCCATCCATTCGTAGTCGCGGAAAAAGTCGCCGAAATCGGTGTGTACCGGCAATCCGGCCTTGCGGGCCTTTTCCCAGTAACGTGCCAGCCAGTCGATGGTTTGCTCTTCTTCCCACTCGATGTAGGCATCCTTGAAGAGCGAAACAAGGTCGTAGGTGATCGGACCGTAGACGGCATCCTGGAAGTCAATCACACCCGGAGCTCCCGGTTGCTCGCCATCGACCATCAGGTTGCGCGAATGGTAGTCGCGATGCACGAAGACGCAGGGCTCGGCGAGATTGACGGCGAGAATCTTTTCGAACATAGCTTCGAGCGTGTTGCGCTGGCTGACATCGAATGGGATGGCCACATGCTTGCCGATGTACCAGTCGGGAAACAGATCGAGTTCGCGTTTCAACAGGGCGCGGCCGTAATCCGGCAGCACCCCCGGCCGGCCGGCACGCTGAATATCGATCAGGGTGTCGATCGCCGCCCGGTATAGCGTATCGGCATTGGCGCCGGCGGCCAGTGCCGCGAGGTAGGTCGTCGATCCGAGGTCGGACAGCAGCAGGAAACCGTGCGCGAGATCTTCTCCCAGAACTTCGGGCACATGGGCGCCAGCGTCGAGAAACAGTTGCTGTACATGCAGCCACGGACGCACGTCTTCATGAGCCGGCGGTGCGTCCATGACAATGCGCGAGGTGCCATCCGGGAAGCTGACCCGCAGATAGCGGCGAAAACTGGCGTCTGCGGAGGCTGGCGCCAAAGTGAATGACTGCCCGGGAAACAGGGTCGTCAGCCAGTCCTGAATCTGCTTGATCCGCTCCACGCGAGGATTTCCGGTCGAATGTTAGAATCGCAAATTCTATCATTGGCTTAACTTGCGCTTCAGGCGGCACTGCGGCGTTTCACGAACAAGAACAGCGGCGATAATGTCATCGGCATTGAATGGGCGGAGGTTTGGGATCATGGGCGGCGTACTGCTGGCCGTCATCCATTGCACCGCCGCCGCCGCGGATAATCTCTCGCCCTTGCGCGTGGATCCGTCACTGCTTGGCGGCGCGCCGGTGACGCCCAAAACCGCCGCTCCCGCCCCAGCTGTCGCACCCGCGGTCGACGAGGTGGAGCGCCAGCCGGCCGAAACATCCCCTGCAACCCGGAAGCAGGAAGTTGCGCCCGCGGCTATTGATAAACCTGCGGCTGTCGAAAAACCCGTACCGACCTCGACGCCTCCGGTGCCGGTTGCGGCGCCCATGCCGCTGCCCACCGCGCCCGCCATGGCGCGCCCCGCGCCGACAAACACTGCGGCCGCGCAGAACCTGCCGCTGTTGCGCGTTGATCCTGCCTTGTTGGGCGTCCGTCCTGCCGTCCCGCCAGCGCCGACTGCTATCACCAGCGCGCCCGCTCCTGTGGTTGCCGGCAAGTCTGCTGTCGTACTCGCCCAGCAACCCGCACGACCGGTGCCGGCCGTGACTGGCGCCTTCCCGCATCCGGCGACTACACCGTTTTCGGCCACTGACAAGAACGCGGCGCCGACCCATGTCTCGGCGCACAGGATCGTTGGCATCAACGAATTGGAACTGGTCGCCGAAGGGAATGTCGTTCTCGAACGCGCGGGGGATGTCCTCAGCGCTGACCGGGTCGTCTATCGCCAACTCGAAGACGAAGTCGAGGCGGTCGGCAACGTCCGCCTGTCATCTCCGAAAAGCGAAATGAGCGGTCCGCGCCTGCGCATGGTGATGGAAGCCAGCACCGGCGAGTTCGAGTCTCCGGCCTACAGCATCAGGCACAAGCCGGCCCCGGTGGAAGAAGCTGCCCTGACGATTCTCGGCCTGCCGGCGATGAGCGAAAGCGGCCAGGTGCTGGCGACCACCGGCCGGAAGCTCGATCGTCCCGAAATCACGGGCAGCGGGGTGGCAAAACGTCTGGAATTCCGCGGCAAGGATCTCTATCGTCTCGATGATGCAACCTACAGCACCTGCTCGCCCGGCAAGCGTGACTGGGAAATTTATGTCGACACGCTCGACCTCGATTACGTTGGCGAGGAGGGTAAGGGCCGCAATGCTGTGGTACGGTTCAAAGATACTCCCATCTTCTATCTGCCCTGGATGAGCTTCTCGCTCAACAACCAGCGCAAGAGCGGTTTCCTGCCGCCGACCATCGGTTCGACCAGTAAAAGCGGTCTGGAGATCACGGCGCCGTGGTACTGGAATATCGCGCCGAACATGGATGCGACGATCACGCCGCGTGTGATGACACGACGCGGCCTCCAGCTCAGCACCGAATTCCGCTATTTGCTCGACTCATCTTATAACCGCAACCACGCGACACCGGGAATGCCTCTTCCCGACATGGGGCAGGTGCGACTCGAATACCTGCCCGACGACAAGCTGGCCGGCCGCGATCGCTATGGCTACGCCATCACACATACCCAGAATCTGGGCAATGGCCTGACCGGCGCGCTGAATCTCAACGGCGTGTCCGACGACAATTACTTCAGTGACCTGTCGACCCGGGTCGCGCAGGTATCTCAGGGCAACCTGCTGCGCCAGGGCATCCTGAATTATGGTGGCCCCTGGTACAGCGCTTCCCTCAATCTGCAGACCTACCAGACCTTGCAGGATCTCGTCACGCCCTACCGTCGCCTGCCGCAGATCACCGCCTCGGCGTTTCGCTACGACTTGCCGCATGGCTTGGCATTCAACGTGAATGCTGAGTACGTGAACTTCGATCATCCAACTTATCTGTTGGGCAGGCGCACGACGCTCTACCCGCAACTTTCGCTGCCGCTGGCGACGGCTGCTTTCACGCTGACGCCGAAGATTGGTATTCACTCGACGCAGTACTCGCTCGATCAGCTTCAGCGACCTGGCCAGGGCGGTAGCTGGGCTGGGGCGCCCGATAGTCAGAGCCGCGTCCTGCCCATCTTCACCGTAGACGGCAACTTCGTCATGGAACGCAAGCTCGACTGGTTCGGCAAGTCGCTGGTCCAGACACTCGAACCGCGTGCCTACTATGTGTACATTCCCCATCGCGATCAGAGCCGCATCCCGATATTCGACACCGGCATCTCGGGATTCAACTACGCGCAAATGTTCTCTGAAAACCGTTATGCGGGCGGCGACCGCATCGGCGATGCGAACGAACTGACGTTGGCGGTGACCTCGCGCCTGATCGACCCGGGCAGTGGTGCCGACCTGTTGCGCGCCACGCTGGGCACGCGCTATTACTTCCGCGATCAATCCGTGACCCTGCCGCCGAACGAACCGCTACGCACGGAGCGATCCGCGGACATTTTGGCCACGCTCACCGGCCAGGTGTTGCCGCATACCTATGCCGACATCGGTTGGCAGTACAACCCGCGCGATGCGCGCACCGATCGACTGACGCTGGGTGGCCGTTATCGGCCCGAGGCGGGCAAGGTCATCAACGCCAGCTACCGCTATGCCCGCGATCTGCTCGGCCAGATGGACGTGTCGGCGCAATGGCCGCTGTCCGGCGGCTGGCATGGCGTCGGGCGCTACAACTATTCGACCAAGGAACGCCGAATCATCGAAGTCATCGGCGGACTCGAGTACGATGCCGGCTGCTGGGTAGGGCGCTTCGTCGTCCAGCGTCTGGCGACGATTGCCGACCGCCCGACCACCGCGCTTTTCTTCCAGCTGGAACTCAACGATTTCTCGCGCATCGGGTCCAATCCCATGCAGCTCCTGCGCCGCAGCATCCCGGGCTACGGCGTCATCAACCAGCCGACCGCCGATCCGGTGTTCGCCGAAAACTGACCATCGACCATGAAGCGAATTTTCCTGATTGTTGTCTGTGCATTGCTTCCTGCACTTGCCATTGCGCAATCGCGCCAGCCGATTGCAGTCGACCGTGTCGTCGCGGTCGTCAATGACGAGGCGATTACCCTCAACGAACTGCGCGAGCGGCTCGCAACGGTGACGCGGCAGTTGCGCAGCCGTGGCACGCCGCTGCCACCGACCGATGTGCTGGAGAAACAGCTGCTGGAACGCCTGATCGTCGACCGATTGCAGATGCAGTTTGCCCGGGAAAGCAGCCTGCGCGTCACCGATGCGGAACTTGACGGCGCCGTGCGCCGCATTGCGGACAACAATCGCATGTCGCTCGCGGAGTTCCGCGCCGCGCTCGAGCGCGATGGGATCACCTGGGGTCGTTTCCGCGAGGAGATTCGCGAGGAGATTACCCTTGCACGCCTGCGCGAGCGCGAAGTGGAAGGCCGCATCGTCGTTTCCGATGGAGAGATCGACAACTACCTCGCGCATCCTGAACAGGCGAACCAGACGGCCATGGTGGCACTCGGCCATATCATCGTCCGTGTTCCCGAACAGGCCGACTCAGTGCGCCTGGAGCAACTGCGTGCGCGGGCCGAGGAGGCACTTGCCCGCATCAAATCCGGTCAGGATTTCGGCCAGGTCGCGGCTACGTACTCCGAAGCCCCCGATGCGATGGCGGGGGGCGGAATCGAACCGCGGCCCGCGGATCGCCTCCCGACGTTGTATGCCGAAGCGGTGGCGAAACTCCAGCCCGGCGAGGTCAGCGAGATCCTGCGCAGCCCGGCCGGCTTCCACATCGTCAAGCTCTTCGATCGCAAGGGTGGCAGCGTCGGCGGCACCTTCCGACAGACCCATGCGCGCCACATCCTGATCAAGGTGAACGAACTAGTGTCCTCCGACGAAGCGCGACACAAGCTGGCGGGCCTCAAGGAACGGCTCGACAACGGCGCCGATTTCGCCGAGCTGGCGCGCTTGTATTCCAACGACCTGTCGGCGGCGAAGGGCGGCGATCTCGGCTGGCTTTACCAGGGCGATACCGTGCCGGATTTCGAACGTGCCATGGACGCGCTCAAGCCCGGTGAGGTCAGCCAGCCCGTGCAGTCGCCTTTCGGCTGGCATCTGATCCAGGTGCACGAGCGCAAGAGTGCCGAACCGGGCGACGAACGGAAACGCCTGCTCGCGCGTCAGGCGCTGCGCGAACGCAAGTCCGACGAGGCCTACGAGGACTGGTTGAGGCAACTGCGCGACCGCGCCTACGTCGAGTACCGGCTTGAAGAGCGCTGATCCGCCGACCATAGTCATAACATCGGGCGAGCCTGCGGGTATCGGCCCCGAGCTTTGTCTCAGGCTGGCGGAACAAAGGTTTTCGGCGCGGCTTGTGGTGCTGGGTGACCGTCAGCTGATCGAGGAACGTGTGCGTCAACTCGGCCGCAGCACCGATGGGCTCGACATCCTGAACATTCCGCTCGCGGTACCGAGCGAACCGGGCAAGCTGGATGTGCGTAATGCCGGCTATGTGCTTGCACTGCTCGATCGGGCACTGGCCGGTTGCGTGTCTGGCGAATATGCTGCAATGGTCACCGGGCCTTTGCACAAGGGTGTCATCAACGATGCCGGCATTCCCTTTACCGGCCATACCGAATACCTCGCCGAGAAGACCGGCACTGCACGTGTCGTCATGATGCTTGCGGGCGCCGGACTACGTGTCGCACTGGCAACGACGCATTTGCCGCTGAAGGATGTCTCTGCTGCGATCACGCCACAGGAACTGGAAACGACGATCCGCATCCTGCATGCCGACCTGCGCACCAAGTTCGGCTTCGACCATCCACGCATTCTTGTTGCCGGTCTCAATCCGCATGCTGGCGAGGATGGCCATATGGGGTATGAAGAGATAGAAGTCATCAAGCCGGTGCTGGACAAGCTGCGGGCCGAGGGCATGAACCTGATTGGCCCGCTGCCGGCCGACACGCTGTTTACGAAGAACGTGCTGGCCGGCTCGCATGCGCAACTGGCGATGTATCACGACCAGGGTCTGGCGGTGCTCAAGTTTGCGGCATTCGACGAGGGCATCAACGTCACGCTCGGTCTGCCGATCATTCGCACCTCGGTCGATCACGGCACGGCTTTCGATCTCGCAGGTACCGGGAAAGCTTCCCCGACCAGCCTGTTCGCCGCCGTCGATGCCGCCATCGACATGGCGCGGCGCAGAAGGACCACATGAAAGACCATCGGCCGAGGAAACGATTCGGTCAAAACTTTCTGGTCTCTCCCGGTGTCATCCGCAAGATCGTCGACGCGATCGCACCGCGGTCCGGCGACACGGTCGTCGAAATCGGCCCGGGACTCGGTGCGCTGACCGGGCCGCTGCTTGAGTGGATCGATCATTTGCATGTCGTCGAGATCGACCGCGATCTCATCGAACGCCTGCGCACGCACTTTGCGCCAGAGCGACTGACCATCCATGCCGGCGATGCGCTGGAATTCGATTTTGGTGCGCTGAAGGGTGAGGGGCCGCTGAAAATCGTCGGTAACCTGCCCTACAACATTTCCTCGCCGCTGCTGTTCCACCTCGCCGAAGTCGCCGACAAGGTCAGCGAGATGCATTTCATGCTGCAGAAGGAAGTGGTCGATCGCATGGTCGCCGCGCCGGGCTCGGGTGAGTTCGGGCGGCTCTCGGTGATGCTGCAATATCGCTTCCACATGGAACGGCTGTTCATCGTGCCGCCGGGAGCCTTCGATCCGCCGCCCAAGGTCGATTCGGCCATCGTGCGCATGATCCCGCGCGACTTCCGGAAACTCGGCGCTGGCGAGACGGCACAGGATCGGGAATTATTCGGCCGGCTGGTGACCGCAGCGTTTTCCCAGCGCCGCAAGATGCTGCGCAACACGCTCAGAGAGTTTGGCGGAGAGGCTTTGCTTGAGCAGCAGGGCATCGCGCCGACCGCGCGTGCCGAAACATTGCCGGTCGAGGCCTACGTTCGGCTGAGCAATGCGCTGAGCGCAGCGCAGAAATGAAAAACGCCCGGGGGGAGGCGATCCCCCGGGCGCTTCCCGTAAGGCCGACTCAGTCCGCCTGCTTGCGCAGGAAGGCCGGAATGTCGTACTTGTCCATGCCCGTGTCGGACATGGCTTGCGCGCGGCTGTCGCGATTGCCGCGCGGGTTGGGTGTGAAGAAGTCGTCGAGGCTGCCTGCGGCGGCATTGCTGCCGGCGATGTCCATGACGCCAGCCGCCGGCGTCGTGGGCATGGCGGGCGGCAGATCGTAGGTGCCGGTGCGCTGGCCGCGCCCCTCGCTGTAGACGATCTTCGGCTGACGTGCGGCCTTGGTGCCGAGACCGGTGGCGACGACGGTCACGCGCAACTGGTCTTCCATCCCGTCGTCAAACACCGCGCCACAGATCACGGTCGCGTCGGGCGCCGTGTAGGTATGGATGGTGTTCATGACTTCCTGGTACTCCTTGAGGCCGAGCGAATTGCTGGCGGTGATATTGACGAGTACGCCCTTCGCGCCGGACAACTCGATGCCCTCCAGCAGCGGGCTGGCAACGGCCTGTTCGGCCGCGATGCGGGCGCGATCGACGCCGGCCGCGCTGGCCGAGCCCATCATCGCCTTGCCCATCTCGCCCATGACCGTGCGCACGTCCTCGAAGTCGACGTTGACCAGGCCAGGCACATTGATGATTTCCGAAATGCCGCCAACGGCGTTTTTCAGCACGTTGTCGGCCGCCTTGAAGGCTTCGAGCATGCTGACGTCCTCGCCGAGCACTTCCATGAGCTTCTCGTTGAGGATGACGATCAGTGAGTCGACATGCTGAGACAGTTCGCCCAGTCCCTCTTCGGCCAGCTTGCCGCGCCGCCCCTCGAAGACGAAAGGTTTGGTGACCACGGCGACGGTCAGGATACCGAGCTCTCGCGCCACTTCGGCAATCACGGGCGCCGCGCCGGTGCCGGTGCCGCCGCCCATGCCGGCGGTGATGAAACACATGTTGGCGCCGCGCAGCATGTCGGCAATATTCTCGCGCTCGTTGCGCGCATGCTCACGCGCCCGCTCGGGCTTGCCGCCCGCGCCGAGGCCGGGGCCGAGCTGCAGCTTGACGCCCGCGGACGAGTGCTTGAGTGCCTGCGCATCGGTGTTGCAGCAGATGAACTCCACGCCGCCCACGCCTTCACGAATCATGTGTTCGACGGCATTGCCGCCGGCGCCGCCGACGCCGATCACCTTGATGATCGTGTCGTTTGCATCCCTGTCGATGATTTCGAACATTTCGCCTCTCCTATCGTGTTGCTAAAACGGTTACTGAAAAAGTTAAAGATTGCGTGCAAACCAGGCGCGCATGCGCCCGAATACCTGTCCCATGCTCATCGGCGGCTCCTTGCTGCCGCGCTGCCGCTGCGCCACGCCCTCCATCAGCAGTCCCATTGCCGTCGCGTAGCGCGGGTTCCTGATGAAATCGCGCAGGTTGCCGGCGTAGTGGGGCATGCCGACCTTGACCGTGTTGTGGAAGATTTCCTCGCCCAGTTCCGCCATGCCGGGCATCTGCGCGCTGCCACCGGTCAGCACGACGCCGGCGCGCAGCAGGCGCGCGTAGCCGCTCTTGGTCAGCTCGTCCTGCACCTTCTGGAAGATTTCTTCGACGCGCGGCTGGATAAAGCCGGCCAAGGTCGCGCGTGACAGGCTGGTCGCCGGGCGGTCGCCGACGCCGGGGACTTCGAGCATTTCTTCGGGGTCGGCCAGTTGATGCAGGGCGACGCCGTAGCGCAGCTTGATCTCCTCGGCGTCCTGTGTCGAGGTGCGCAGCGCGATCGCGATGTCATTGGTGATCTGGTCGCCGGCGATCGGGATCACGGCGGTATGGCGGATCGCACCCTGGGTGAACACGGCGATGTCGGTGGTGCCGCCGCCGATGTCGACAAGGCAGACACCGACATCCTTCTCGTCGTCGCTCAGCACGGCATTGCCCGAGGCCAGCGGCTGCAGCACGAGGTCGATGACTTCAAGGCCGCAGCGGCGCACGCACTTGACGATGTTCTGCACGGCGGTCACGGCACCGGTGACGAGGTGCACTTTCACCTCGAGGCGGCGCGCATCCATGCCGATGGGCTCCTTGACGCCGTCCTGCCCATCGACGATGAACTCCTGAACCAGCGTATGGAGGATCTGGTCGTCGGCGGAGATCGGCGTGGCGTTGGCGGCCTCGATGGCGCGGGCGACGTCGTACTGCGTCACCTCCTTGTCCTTCACCACGGCCATGCCGTTGGAGTCCTTGCTCTTGATGTGGCCGCCGGCGATGCCCGTATAGACTTCCTTGACCTTGCAACCGGCCATCATCTCGACCTCGGCGATCGCCTTCGAAATGCTGTTGACGGTCGCCTCGATGTTGACGACCACGCCCTTGCGCAGGCCGCGCGCTTCCTGCGTGTCCTGCGTGCCGAGGCCGAGGATCGCGAGCTGGCCCTCCGGATTCACCTCGGCGACGATGGCGACGATCTTCGAGGTGCCGATGTCGAGGCCGACGATCAGGTCGCGGTTCTTGTCCTTGCTCATGACTTCTGTCCTGCTGCTGGCTTTGCCGGGGGCGCGACGCGCTCGATGCCGGCAAGGGTGAATCCATTCGGATAACGCATATCGATGCCGCGCACGCCGCCGAAGCGCTCCTTGATCCCTGCGTAATGCGTGGCGAAGCGGGTCAGCCGCTCTGCTAGGGTGCGCTGATCTTCGTCGCGTCCCAGATCGAGGGTTGCGCCATCGTCGAGCTTGAGGCGCCAGGCGCGGCGCTGCGATAGCGATACCGTAGTCACATGGCGGCCGATATCGGCCAATGTCCCATTGAATTCGCCGTGACGGGCCAGGATGTCTGCCGCCGATCCTTCCGGACCGCTGAAGCGCGGCAGGACAGGTGAACCTTCCGGCAGGTCCGCAACGAAGACTTCGCCCTGCTTGTTGACCAGGCCCGGCTCGCCGTTCAGATGCCGCCACTGTGCCACGGCCTCGTGCTCCTCGATCGTGAGGGATAGACCGTCGGGCCAGAGCCGGCGCACGGCGGCATTACGCACCCAGGGCAGCTTTTCGATGGCGGTACGTGCTGCTTCGAGGTCGACGGTGAAGAAGTTGCCGACCACGGTGGTGCGCGCGACGTGGGCGATTTGCTCGGCCGAGACGCGCTGGGGCACTTCCGCGAGCACCACTTCGCGTAATGGGAATACCGGCAGGCGCTGCAGGGCGGTCAGCGCTGCCCAGGCGATTCCGGCGATGCCGAGCACGGTCAGCACATCCGCCAGCAGGTTGAGCAGCGTCGGCTGATGCCACAGGCCCGCCGGCTCCGCGTTGCGGCTGTTCGCCCTAGCCTTGGCCACAGCGCGCCTCCGCAAGAATCTTCAGTACCAGCGTGCCGAAGTCGATGCCGGCCGCGCGCGCCGCCATCGGCACCAGCGAATGTCCGGTCATGCCCGGCGCGGTGTTCATTTCGAGCAGGCTGTAGCTGCCGTCGGTGCGCAGGATCAGGTCGGCGCGGCCCCAACCGCGGCAGCCCAGCGCATCGAAGGCAGCCAGCACCGTCTTGCCGATCTCGGCTTCCTTCGTCGACTTGATGCCGGACGGGCAGTGGTACTGGACGACGTCGGTGAAATACTTATTCTGGTAGTCGTAACGACCCTCGGGGGCCTCGATACGCACCAGCGGCAGGGCGGTATGGCCGAGTACGGCGGCGGTCAGTTCGGTGCCGGCCACGAACTCCTCCGCCATCACTTCTTCCTGGCGGCCATCGGGCAGAGTTGCGGCAGCCGTGAAGGCCGCGGCGAATTCTTCCGGCTTGGCAATCTTCGTCACGCCGATCGACGAGCCTTCGCGCACCGGCTTGACGATCAGCGGCAGGCCGAATTCGGCGATCACGCCGGCGCCCTCCGCGGCAGAGGCGACGCGACGCGAGCGCGGCGTCGGAATGCCGGCCGCCTGCCAGAGCTGCTTGGTGCGGATCTTGTCCATCGCCAGTGCCGAAGCCATCACGCCGCTGCCGGTGTAGGGAGTCTTCATGAGGTCGAGCGCGGCCTGCACGGTGCCGTCCTCGCCGTCGCCGCCATGCAGGATGATGAAGGCGCGATCCGGTTTCAGTTCGGCCAGCGTCCAGATCGGCTGCGCAGCCGGGTCGAAGGGGAAGGCATCGACGCCGGCAGCGACGAGCGACGCCAGCACCGCCTGGCCCGAGATCAGCGAGATCTCGCGCTCGGCGGAAGAGCCGCCCATCAACACCGCCACCTTCCCAAACTCGCTCGCCATCAGCTTCTCGCCCCGAGGATGCGCACCTCGCGCACCAGTTCCACACCGAATCGATCCTGTATCTCGGCCTGAATTCGACCGATTAAGCTTTCTATCGCGGCGGCATTCGCTTTGCCCCCCGGATTAACGATGAAATTCGCATGCTTTTCAGACACCCTTGCACCGCCTTCCTCGACCCCCTTCAAGCCGGCTGTTTCGATAAGCCGCGCGGCGTAGTCGCCGGGCGGATTGCGGAACACCGAGCCGGCGTTCGGCAGTTGCAACGGCTGGGTAGCGATGCGCTTTTCGAGCAGTGTCTTGATCGTCGCGCGCGCCGTCGCCGCGTCGCCGGCGGGGAAGCGCAGCCAGGCGGCAACGAAGATTTCGTCGGTGGCCGCCTTGAGGCCGCAGCGGCGGTAGGCGATGGCGAAATCCGCTGGGGTGCGGTCGATCAGTTCGCCCCTGCGATTCAACATCCGGACGCGTACGACGTAGGACCAGATCTCGCCGCCGTGACAGCCGGCGTTCATCGCCAGCGCGCCGCCGAGCGTGCCGGGAATGCCGGCGAGGAATTCGGCAGCGGCGAAATTGTGGTTTGCGGCAAAGCGCGCCACCTTCGGCGACGAGACGCCGGCCTCGGCGTAGATCGTACCTTCTGCTTCCAGCCGCAGCGTATCGAGCGCGCCATGGGTGAAGATCGCCGTGCCATCGAAACCGCCGTCGCGGATTAGCAGGTTCGAGCCGAGTCCCACCATCAGCAGGGGCTCATCGTGGCGCATGCCGGCCATGAAGGCGGCGAGGTCGTCAATGTCGCGCGGGAAGCAGGCCTTGGCGACGCGCCCGCCGGCGCGCCAGGTGACATGTCCAGCCATCGGTTCGTCGGGACGGATATCCATCAGGCAGCCACCAGTTTGGCGGGTACGGCGCCGATCGAACCGGCACCCAGTGTGATGACGACGTCGCCGTCCTGCGCGGTGTCGAGGATCGCCTGCGGCATGGCAGCGATGTCCTCGACGAAGACGGGCTCGATTTTTCCAGCGACGCGCAGCGCGCGCGCCAGCGAACGCCCGTCGGCGGCGACGATCGGCGCTTCGCCCGCCGCATAGACTTCGGCGAGCAGCACGGCATCGGCAGCTGACAGGACTTTTACGAAATCCTCGAAGCAATCGCGCGTGCGCGTGTAGCGGTGCGGCTGGAAGGCCAGCACGATGCGGCGGCCGGGGAAGGCGCCGCGCGCGGCGGCGAGCGTCGCCGCCATTTCGGCGGGATGGTGGCCGTAGTCGTCGATCAGCGTGAAGCTGCCACTGCCTGCGAGTTTGATCTCGCCGTAGCGCTGGAAGCGGCGGCCGACGCCGTGGAACTCCGCCAGCGCCTTCTGGATTGCCGTATCGCCAGCGCCGACTTCCGTGGCGACGGCGATCGCGGCCAGCGCGTTGCGCACATTGTGCTCGCCGGGGAGGTTGAGCGTAACCGGGAAGCGCGACACGGAACCGTTGGTGCGCACGCAGTCGAAATGCATCCTGTCCGCGTCGGCACGCACGTTCTCGGCGCGGATGTTGGCGCCTTCAGCGAACCCATACGTCACGACCTGCTTGGCGATCTGCGGCAGGATCTCGCGCACATGCGGGTCATCGACGCACATCACCGCGACGCCGTAGAACGGCAGGCGATGCACGAAATCGACAAAGGCCTGCTTGAGCTTGCCGAAGTCCTGGCCATAGGTGTCCATGTGGTCGGCGTCGATGTTGGTGACCACGGAAATCACCGGCGACAGGAACAGGAAGGAGGCATCGGATTCATCGGCCTCGGCGACGAGGTAATCGCCTTGCCCGAGTCGGGCGTTGGCGCCGGCCGAATTGAGCCGGCCGCCGATGACGAAGGTCGGGTCGAGTCCGGCCTCGGCGAGGCAGCTCGCGGTCAGGCTGGTCGTCGTCGTCTTGCCGTGGGTTCCGGCGATCGCGATGCCCTGCTTGAGGCGCATCAGCTCGGCGAGCATCTGCGCGCGCGGAACGATCGGGATGTGGTTTTCGCGCGCGGCGACCACCTCGGGGTTGTCGCTCTTCACGGCCGTCGAGGTGACGACGGCGTCTGCGCCAGTGACGTTTTCCGCTGTATGGCCGATGGTGACGCGCACCCCCTTCTCGGCGAGACGACGCGTCGTCGTCGAGGCGGCGAGATCGGAACCGCTGACCTCGAAGCCCTGGTTGGCCAGCACTTCGGCGATGCCGCTCATGCCGGAGCCACCGACGCCGACGAAGTGGATTCTTTTGACTTTATGTTTCATTTGGCGATTTCCGTACAAACGTTGGCGACGGTGACGGTCGCGTCGGGCATGGCCAGCGCGCGCGCCTTCTCAGCCATTTCGAGCAGTTGCGGGCGCTTCAGGTCGCGGATCAGCGCCAGCCGTTCCGGCGTGAGCTCGTTTTGCGGCAGCAGGATCGCCGCACCCGCGCTGGCGAGGAAGCGTGCATTGGTGGTCTGGTGATCATCGACCGCGTGCGGGAAGGGCACGAGGATACTCGCGACGCCCGCGCAGGCGAGCTCGGCGATGGTCAGTGCACCGGCGCGGCAGATGACGAGATCGGCCCAGGCGTAGGCGCCGGCCATGTCCTCGATGAAGGCGACGGTGTGGCCCTTGACGCCCGCGGCGGCATAAGCCGCACGCAACGCTTCGAGATGCTTCTCGCCAGATTGATGCACGATCTCGGGCCGTTCGTCTTCCGGCAGCAGGGCCAATGCCTTGGGCACGGTGTCGTTGAGTGCCTGCGCGCCGAGGCTGCCGCCGAGCACCAGCACATGCAGGCGTTCATCGCCGCGCTGCGCATAGTTGAAAGTCGGCGCTGGCAGGACGGCAATCTCCGGCCGCACGGGATTGCCGATCCATTGGCCCTTCTTGAAAACCTCGGGAAAGCCTGTGAGCACGCGGTCGGCGACGCCGGCGAGCACCTTGTTGGCGAGACCGGCGATGGAGTTCTGCTCGTGCAGCACCAGCGGGATGCCGCGCAGCGCCGCCATCATGCCACCGGGAAAGCTGATGAAACCGCCGAGGCCGAGCACGACATTCGGGCGGATGCGGCCGAAGGCCTGCCACGCCTGCCAGAAACCGCGCAGCAGGTTCAAGGGCAGCAACAGCTTGCGCAGGATGCCCTTGCCGCGCAGGGCGCCGAAGCGTACCCAGGCCATCTCATACCGGCGAGCGGGTACGAGGCGCGCTTCCATGCCATCCGGATTGCCCATCCAGACGACTTTCCAGCCGGTGTCGCGCAGATGGTCGGCGACGGCGAGGCCGGGCATGATGTGGCCGCCGGTGCCGCCCGCCATGATGACGATGGTCTTCACGTGGACAGGCCCCGCATCAGCCGGCGGTTCTCGTAATCGACGCGCAGCAGCACGGCGAGGGCCAGGCAGTTGGCGACGATGCCCGAGCCGCCGAAGCTCATCAGCGGCAGGGTCAGGCCTTTGGTCGGCAGCAGGCCCATGTTGACGCCCATGTTGATGAAGCTCTGGAAGCCGATCCAGATGCCGATGCCCTGCGCGACGAGACCGGCATAGACACGATCGAGCAGCAGCGCCTGCCGACCGACCATGAAGCAGCGCCAGGTCAGCACGGCGAACAGGCCGACGACAGTGACGACGCCGACGAAGCCCAGTTCTTCGGCGATCACCGCGAGCAGGAAATCGGTATGTGCCTCGGGCAGGTAGAACAGTTTCTCGACGCTCGCGCCGAGGCCGACGCCGAACCATTCGCCGCGGCCGAAGGCGATCAGCGCGTGCGAAAGCTGGTAGCCCTTGCCGAAGGCATCACGCCACGGGTCCATGTAGCTGATGATGCGTTCCCAGCGGTAGGGCGAGGAGAGAATCAGCAGCGCGAAGGCAACCGCCATGGCGATGATGAGGAAGGCGAACAGACGGCCGTTCATGCCGCCGAGGAAGAGGATGCCCATCGCGATGCTGATGATGACGACGAAGGCGCCGAAATCCGGCTCGCGCAAGAGCAGGCCGGCGACGACGATCATCACTGCCGCGAGCGGCACGAAGCCGCGCCGGAAGCTGTCCATCTCGGTCAGCTTGCGCGCCGTGTAGTCGGCCGCGTAGAGCACGGCGAACAGCTTCATCAGCTCGGAGGGTTGCAGGTTGATTGGGCCGAGGCCAATCCAGCGCTGCGCGCCATTGACCGACTTGCCGATGCCCGGAATCAGCACGATGGCGAGCAGGATCACGCCGCCGAGGAACAGCCAGGGCGCGAACTGCTGCCAGAAGCGCAGCGGGATCTGGAAGGCGATCAGCGCAGCGACGAGGCCGATGGTAAGGAAGACCGTGTGGCGAATCAGGAAGAAGGTCGGCGAATGGCCGGTGAAGGCCGAACCCTCGGCGGTGGCGATCGAGGCCGAATAGACCATCACCAGCCCGATCAGGAGCAGCGCGACCGCCGGCCAGAGCAGCAGCGGATCGATTTCGCTCGTGGCGGCGGTCGGTCGGTGCGTCAAGGCGACGGTATTCAAGATTGCAGCCTTTGCACCGCGGCGCGGAAGACGTCCGCGCGATGGCCGTAGTTGCGAAACATGTCGTAGCTCGCGCAAGCGGGGGAGAGCAGCACCGCGTCCCCGGATCGCGCCAGCGCGGCGCACTGACGGACGGCATCGTCCATGTCGACGGCGTTGTGGACGGGAACGGTACAGCCTTCGATGGCCGCGCCAATCAGCGGCCCGTCGCGGCCGATCAGCACCACGGCGCGCGCATGCGCGGCGACCGCGGCCTTGAGCGGCGAGAAATCCTGTCCCTTGCCGTCGCCACCGAGAATCACGACCGACTTGGTGCCAACGCCGCCGAGCCCTTCGAGTGCAGCGACTGTCGCGCCGACGTTGGTGCCTTTCGAGTCGTCGTACCAGGTGACGCCGGCGATCGTGGAGACCTTCTCGACGCGATGCGCGAGGCCCTTGAAACTGCGCAGGGCGGGCAACAGGCTCACCGCGTCGATGCCGATGGCGGCGCAGAGCGCCAGTGCGGCGAGCGCATTGGCGGCGTTGTGCAGGCCGGCAATCGGGAGTTCGGAAACCGGCATCAGGAAACGGCTGCCCTGCACGAGCCAGGCTTCCCCGCGGTTCTGGCGCAGACCGAAGTCCTCTTCGGCGGCCGGCGCATCGGTGCCGAAGCTGATCAGCTTGCGGCCCGGGATCGCCATGCACCTCACGCGTGCATCGTCGCGGTTGAGCACCTGTACGCCCTCGCCATGGAAGATGCGCGTCTTGGTCAGCGCATAGTCGTCCAGGTCGATGTAGCGGTCGAGATGATCGTCGCTGATGTTGAGCACCGTCGCTGCGGTCGCGTTGAGCGTCTCGGTGGTTTCGAGCTGGAAGCTCGACAGTTCCAGCACCCAGGCCTGTGGCAATGCACCTTTGTCCTGGAAGTCCATCAGCGCGGTCAGCGCGGCGGGCGAGATGTTGCCGGCGACGCCGACCGACTTGCCTAGCGACGCGATCAGGTGGCCGGTCAGCGTGGTGGAGGTGGTCTTGCCGTTGGTGCCGGTGATTGCCAACACAGGCACATGCTGTTTCAGATGCCTTAGCGCCTGCGCAAACAGTTCGATCTCGCCGACGACCGGAATGCCCTGTGCGCGGGCATGGATGACGACGAGGATGCCGGGCGACAGGCCCGGCGAGAGCACCAGCAGGTCGATGCCGTCGAGGAGACTCTTGTCAAACTCGCCCGTGCGAAAGTCGGCGCTGGCGAGACGGCACTTCAGCTCCTCCAGCCCCGGCGGCTGCGCGCGCGTGTCGGCGACGCGCAGGCGCGCGCCCTGCCGGTCGCACCAGCGCGCGGCGGCCAGACCGGATTCGCCGAGGCCGAGGATCAGGACATGCTTGCCGCGCAGTTCCATCAGCGGATCTTCAACGTCGAAAGTCCGACCAGCACCAGCAGGATGGTGATGATCCAGAAGCGTACGACGACCTGCGTCTCCTTCCAGCCGACCTGCTCGTAGTGATGGTGCAGCGGCGCCATCAGCAGGATGCGCTGCCCGATCCCGGTGCGCCACTTGGTGTACTTGAACCAGCCGACCTGCAGCATCACAGAGATCGTTTCGGCGACGAACACGCCGCCCATCACGAAGAGGACGATCTCCTGCCGCGTGATGACCGCCACCGCGCCGAGCGCCGCGCCGAGCGCCAGCGCTCCGACGTCGCCCATGAAGACTTCGGCCGGATAGGCGTTGAACCAGAGAAAGCCGAGTCCGGCGCCCGCCAGCGCGCCGCAGAACACCGTGAGCTCGCCCGCGCCAGGGATGTAGGGCAGCAGCAGGTATTTCGAGAAGCCGGCGTGGCCGGCGACGTAGGCGAAGATGCCCAGTGCCGCGCCGACCATCACCGTTGGCAGGATGGCGAGGCCGTCGAGGCCGTCGGTGAGGTTGACCGCATTGCTGCTGCCGACGATGACGAGATAGGTGAGGATCATGAAACCGAAGATGCCGAGCGGGTAAGAGACGCTCTTGAAGAAGGGCACGATCAGGTCGGTTTTCATGGGTACCGGCGCGAAGCCGCTGCCGATCCACTGCAGGATCAGTTCGAAGGTTTTCTCGGTGTTCGGCGCGGAAATCGAGAAGGCGATCCATACGGCGGCGACGATGCCGACCACGCTTTGCCAGAAAAATTTCGCCTTCGCCGACAGTCCCTTCGGGTTGCGATAGACCACCTTGCGCCAGTCGTCGACCCAGCCGACCGCGCCGAAGCCGAAGGTCACGATCAGCACGATCCAGATGAAGCGGTTGCTCAGGTCGGCCCACAGCAGGGTGGCGATGCCGAGCGACAGCAGGATCAGCGCGCCGCCCATGGTCGGCGTGCCGGACTTGGCGAGATGGGTCTGCGGGCCATCGGTGCGCACCGCCTGGCCGATCTTCTTGGCCGCCAGCCAGCGGATCAGCGCCGGGCCGAGCAGGAAGGCGATCGTCAGCGCCGTCATCGTCGCCAGCACGGCGCGCAGCGTGATGTAGTTGAAGACGTTGAAGGCGCGGATGTCCTGCGCCAGCCACTGGAAGAGTTCAAGCAGCATCGCGCGCCTCCAGAATTTCCGCGACCACGCGTTCCATCTTCATGAAGCGCGAGCCCTTGACGAGCACGGTGGTGTCCTTGTCCATAAGCGGCCTGAGTGCTGCAGCCAGTTTCTCGACGGAATCGAAATGTCGACCTTCCGTGCCGAAGTTGCGTGCGGCCGCGACGCTTTTCTCGCCCAGTGCAAAGAGCAGCTCGATGCCCTGGCTCCTGGCATGGCCGCCGATCTCGTCGTGCAGTTGGCCCGCCATTTCGCCGACCTCGCCCATGTCGCCCATCACGAAGATGCGGCGGCCGGGCAGGGCGGCGAGCACGTCGATCGCCGCGCGCATCGAATCCGGATTGGCGTTGTAGCTGTCGTCGATCACCGTCGCGCCACCATGGCCCCGTTTGCGCTGCAGGCGCCCGTTGATGTTGTCGAAGTGCTCCAGGCCGCGAACGATCGGCGCGAGCGGTACGCCGGCGGCGAAGCAAGCCGCTGCCGCCGCGAGCGCGTTGCGCGCGTTATGCTCGCCGGGCACGGGTAGTTGCAGTTGCGTATTGCCGAGCGGCGTGACGAGATCGAGCGTACCGCCGAGGCCGTGGGGATGCCATGCGCCATGCACATCTGCCGTCGATGTGAAGCCGAAGGATACGATGCGGCGTTCGCGATTCATCGTGCGCCAGAATTCGGCGTGCGGGTCGTCGGCGTTAATGACGGCTACACCGTTGTTCCCCAGGCCTTCGAAGATCTCACCCTTGGCACGGGCGACGTCCGCCACCGTGCCGAGCCCGGCGAGGTGAGCGCGCTGGGCGTTGTTGACGAGGGCGATGGTCGGCCGTGCTAGGTGCGTCAGATAGTCGATTTCGCCCGGATGGTTCATGCCCATTTCGATCACCGCAGCGTGATGCGGTGCATGCAGCTTGAGCAAAGTGAGAGGCAGGCCGATGTCGTTGTTGAGGTTGCCCGTCGTCGCGAGTACCGCATGCTGGCCGAAGTCAGCGCGCAGGATCGCCGCGCACATTTCCTTGACGGTGGTCTTGCCGTTGCTGCCGGTCACGCCGATCAGCGGGATGTGGAAGCGGGCGCGCCAGTGGGCGGCGAGCAGACCGAGCGCGAGGTGCGTGTCGGCGACGCCGATCAGCGGCAGATGGGCGTGCGCGGCCGCCCAGTCGCGCGCCACCAGCGCGCAGTTCGCGCCCTGCGTCAGCGCCTGTTCGACATAGTCGTGGCCGTCGAAGCGCTCGCCCTTGAGGGCGACGAACAGCATGCCCGGCATGATGGCGCGCGAGTCGGTGCCGACGCTGGTGAATTCGACGTCGTGGCCGGTCTGCGTGCCGTTGAGAATCAGTGCGGCGGAAGAAATGTTCAGCATCTGCCTTCTCCGTGCCGTCCCGCCAGCGCCGACTTTGCACATTCGAGGTCGGAGAAGGGTGTCCGCACGCCAGCGATCTCCTGATAGGGTTCATGGCCCTTGCCGGCGATCAGGATCACGTCGCGGGTGTCGGCCGCGGCAATGGCCGCATTGATCGCGGCGGCGCGGTCGGCCTCGACCGCGGGCTTCGATTGCATGCCGGCGAGAATTTGCGCAATGATCGCTTGCGGATCTTCGCTGCGCGGGTTGTCGCTGGTGACCACCACCGCGTCGGCGAGCCGCTCGGCGATGGCGCCCATCTGCGGGCGCTTGCCGGCATCGCGGTCGCCACCGCAACCGAACACGCAAAGCAGCTGACCGCCGCGCGCCTGCGTCGTGCCGCGCAGCGTGGTCAGCACCTTTTCGAGCGCATCGGGCGAGTGGGCATAGTCGACGACTACCAGCGGGGTGTTGTTTCCGCCGATCGGCTGCATGCGCCCCGCCGGCGGGACGATATGCCGCAGCACGTCGGCGATATCCTTCAATGTCTCGTCGCCGGCCAGCAGCGCGCCGATGACGCCGAGCAGGTTGGATGCGTTGAAGCGTCCGACGACGGGGGCTTCGAAGCGCACGCTGTCGAGCGTGAAGGCGATGCCGTTGCCGCTTTCGGACAGGTCTTTCGCATGCAGTACGCGATCGCAACCCGATTCGCCGCCCAGGGTGTAGCCGAGTGTCCGCGCGCGTCCCTTGAGTTGTTTCGCGAGTTCGCGGCCAAAGGGGTCGTCGAGATTCAGTACCGCATGGCCGAGGCCCGGCCAGTCGAACAACTTCGCTTTCTCGGCCGCATAGGCCTCCATCGTCTTGTGGTACTCGAGATGGTCGCGCGTGAGGTTGGTAAATACGGCGACATCGAAACGGATGCCGGCCACGCGATTCTGGTGCAGGCCGATCGAGGAAACTTCCATCGCGCAGGCCTGCGCGCCCTGTCGGACGCTTTCCGGTAAAAATTCGCGCAGCACATGCGCACCCGGCGTGGTGTTCGGGCCCGGCTCAAGTGCATCGGGGAAGCCGTTGCCCAGCGTGCCGACGAGCGCACACTTGCGCCCACGCGCGCTCAGCGCTTGGGCGATCCATTGCGTTACCGAAGTCTTGCCGTTGGTGCCGGTCACGCCGACCATAAAGGCGGGCTGGATCACATTTCCTCCTTTGCCGGTGTGACATTGGCCATCTGCAACGGCTTCAGGGTATCGTCCGGCGGTACGCCGAGCGCGCGTAGCGCGCTGCCCATCACGCTGGAGAACACCGGCGCGGCGACTTCACCACCGTAGTATTTGCCGGCCGAGGGCTCGTCGATCATCACCGCGACGATCAGGCGTGGATCGGAGGTCGGTGCGAAACCAACGAAGGAGGCGACGTACTTGTTGGCATATGCACCACCTTCGAGCTTGTTCGCGGTGCCGGTCTTGCCAGCGACCCGGTAGCCGGCAACCTGCGCCTTGGGCGCCGTCCCGCCCGGTTGCACGGCCATTTCGAGCATGGCGCGCATCTCGCGCGCGGTCTGCGCTGAAAAGACGCGCATGCCGACGGCAGGCGGCGCATCGACGCGCGCCAGCGAGAGCGGCACGAGGTCGCCGTCGCGAGCGAAGACCTGATAGGCGCGTGCGAGCTGGATCAGCGTTACCGAGATGCCGTGGCCGTAAGACATCGTTGCCTGCTCGATCGGGCGCCAGCGCTTCCACGGCCGCAGGCGGCCGCCGGCTTCGCCGGGGAAGCCGAGCTTGAGCGGCTGGCCGAAACCGAGCTGATCGAACAGCGTCCACATGTCCTCGTAAGACATGTTCAGCGCCATCTTTGCCGTGCCGATGTTCGACGATTTCTGGATGACCTGGGCAACGGAAAGAACGCCGTGCGGATGTGCGTCGGAAATCGTCGCACTACCGATCGTGAGCCTACCCGGCGCGGTCTGGATCGACGTATCGAAGCGCACGTGGCCCTTGTCGAGGGCCAGGGCGACGGTGAAGGGCTTGAAGGTCGAGCCGGGCTCGAAGGTGTCGGTGAAGGCGCGGTTGCGCAGTTGCGCGCCGGAGAGCTTGCTGCGGTTGTTCGGGTTGTAGGTCGGCAGGTTGGCGAGCGCCAGCACTTCTCCGCTCTTGGCGTCGAGCACGACGATGCCGCCCGCCTTGGCCTTGTGGTCGGCAATGGCTTGCTTGAGCTGCGAATAGGCGAGGTATTGCAGCTTGGCATCGAGCGCGAGCGTGGCATCCTGGCCTTCCCGTGGCGCGCGGATCGATTCGACATCTTCGACGATCTGGCCGCGCCGATCCTTGATGACGCGGCGTGAGCCCGACTTGCCGGCGAGTTGGCCATTGAGGGCGAGCTCGATACCTTCCTGTCCGGCATCCTCGGCGCCGGTGAAGCCGAGCATGTGCGCGATGACCTCGCCGGCCGGGTAGTAGCGGCGGAATTCGTTCTGGAAGTGGATGCCCGGCAGTTTGAGGCTGGCGATCCGGGTTGCGACGTCCGGCGCGATCTGACGCTTGAGATAGACGAAATCGCGCTCGGTGGCGAGCTTGCGCGTGACCTCGCGCGTATCGATGTCGATCAGCGTGGCCAGTTGGCGGGCCTGGGCGGGTGTCAGCTTGGCGTCCTCGGGAATCGCCCACACGGATTTCACCGGCGTCGAGATCGCCAGCACGTCACCGTTGCGGTCGAGGATGCGTCCGCGCGTCGCCGGCATTTCGATCACGCGTTCGTAGCGCGCCTCGCCCTTGCCGATGAGGAAATCCTTCTTGATGCCCTGCAGGTAAAAAGCGCGCCCGAGCAGCGCCAGCGAGCACGCCAGCAGGATGCCCAGCACCAGCCGCGCGCGCCACACGGGCAGGCGATCGACGAGCAGGGGGCTGCGGGACACTCTCATGGCTGGATCGAAATGATCTGGTTGGCGCGGGGCGGACGCATCCCGAGCTTGTCGCGGGCGATCTGCTCGACACGGGCATGCGCGGCCCAGGTGCTTTGTTCGAGCTGCAGCTGGCCCCATTCGACCTCGAGCGCGCGCATGCGTTCCTGTTCGCGCTCGAATTCGGTGACGAGCTTGCGGGCACGGTGATTCGAGGAGACCACGGCGAGCGCGCTGAGCAGCACGGCAATGAGCAGGATGAGATTCAAGCGGGCCATCTCAGGTCTTTTCGGCAACCCGCAGCACGGCACTCCTCGCACGCGGGTTCGCAGAGATTTCGGTTGCGCTGGCACGGATTGCCTTGCCGATGAGCCGCAAAGTCGGCGCTGGCAGGTCGGCAGCCCGCACCGGCACGCCCTTGGGCGGCTGGGGTGGATGCGCCGCATCGCGCATGAAGTTCTTGACGATGCGGTCTTCGAGGGAATGGAAACTGATCACGGCCAATCGACCACCCGGCCTGAGTCTGCCGAGCGCCTGCGGCAGGGTTAGCGACAGCTCCTCAAGCTCCCGATTGACGAAAATCCGTAGAGCCTGGAAGGTGCGCGTCGCCGGGTGCTGCCCTGGCTCGCGCGTGCGGACGACCGCCGCCACGAGCGCGGCAAGCTGTCCTGTGGATGAAATACGCTGCCCGCTCCGAGCAGCAACAAGCGCCTTTGCAACCGCATGAGCAAACCGTTCTTCGCCATACTCACGTATCACCTCCTCTAGTTGGTGTTGTTCTGCCCGCGCCAGAAAATCCGCCGCGGTTTCCCCCTGCGTCGTGTCCATGCGCATGTCGAGCGGCGCATCGAAACGAAAACTCATGCCGCGCGACGGATCGTCCAGTTGCGGCGACGAAACGCCGATGTCCAGCAGGATTCCGTCCACGCGTGAAATGTTCATCGACGCCAGCACCTCGTCCAGCCGGCTGAAGGCGGCATGCACGAGTGTGAAGCGCGGATCCGTGATGGCCGCGCCGGCGGCGATCGCTGTCGGGTCGCGATCCAGCGCGATCAGGCGACCCCCCTGTTCGATTGGTCCAAGCTGGGTGAGGATCGCCCGGCTGTGTCCGCCGCGCCCGAAGGTCGCATCGACGTAGAAGCCGTCCGGCTGGATCGCCAGCGCTGCCACGGCCTCGGTCAGCAGCACCGGCAGATGGACTGCGGGTGTCGTCTCGCTCATCCGCGCTGGTCACAGGGAGATGCCCTCGAATCCGGGGGGCGGCTCGGTGCCGGCCAGGGCCTCGAAGGCGGTTTCATGCTGGCGGCGCCAGCCGGCGTCGCTCCAGATTTCGAAGTGCGAACCCATGCCGACCAGCCAGACCTGCTTGTCGAATTCGGCGGTGTCGCGCAATTCCGGCGCGATCAGGATGCGGCCCGCCGCATCGATCTCCACGTCGCGCGCATTGCCGACCAGCACGCGCTTCGCGGCGGCGGAGCGCGGGTCGAAGCTGGGCGTGGCGAGAATCTTGTCGCGGATCGGCTGCCAAGCGGGTTCGGGATAGAGGAGCAGGCAGCGGTGCGGGTGGGCGGTCAGGACGAGCCGACCATTGCCGGCGACGACCAATCCGTCGCGGTGACGTGCCGGGATTGCCAGCCGTCCTTTCGCATCCAGATTGAGTTGCGCCGCCCCTTGGAACACAATATCTCCCACTTATCCCCACTTGCCCCCACTTTATTCCACCAATTTTGGGGAGTCAATAGGAAATTTCGGAAAATTTCCGGCGAGACAAGGACTTACGTGATGTTTTGTGAGCGTTTTATGAAAATAATATCCTTGTAAATCAATACATGGAAGAGGGTTCTGAAAGTGGTTTATTAAGAAACAAAGGGGGGGGTGGAAGTCCGCCGATAAGCCGGGTTCTGTCGTGAGCAGCCATTCCTCTGGGACCGCCGTTGCCGACGGCCTCTAGCAGCCTACCCGGGAGCGACGCGAGCCACGTCAATGCTCCCCTATTTGGCCTTGCCCCGGATGAGGTTTGCCCGCCGTAGCTGTTACCAGTACGGCCGTGCGCTCTTACCGCACGATTTCACCCTTACTGCGTTCTTGCGAACGTTAGCGGTATGTTTCTGTTGCACTGTCTGTCGCCTCGCGGCGCCCGGCCGTTAGCCGGCATCCTGCTCTATGGGGCCCGGACTTTCCTCCAGACGATGTTTTGTCCAGCGACTGCCTGGCGAACTTCCGCTACGGATTATAGGCGTCGACGCCTACTCGCCCTTGCCGTTCTTGTCGTCCTTGGTCGGCACGAACTGGAAGCTGTCGTTCTTGACGCGGAACGCGCCGAGATATTCGCCGGGTTCAGGCGGTTCGTCCTCGAACTGCTGCATGCGGCAGTCCTTCGTCTCGGCGACATACCAGCGTTTGCCCTGGTTGAGGATGAAAGCACCGGTCGGTGTGCGGTAGAGGTCGACGCGGAACTTCTCGCCGGCTTTCTTCAGCGGATGGCGGCGCTGACATTCCGGGTAACGCGTGACGATCAGGTCGAGTTCCCAGCCGTCGCTCCAGGCATAGGGTTTGTTGCGCTCGACGGTCAGCGAGTGATTGCCGCCTTCGATCATGAAGCCGGCGGGCTCCTTCGAGCAGCCGGCGAGCAGCGTGGCGAGCAGCAGGATGGGAAGCAGCATTTTCATGCTGAGGCCTCCAGGCGCCAGGCGATGGATTCGCCGGCGCGCAACGGAATGATCGGGTCTTCGTCGAGCAGCGGTTGCTGTGCGGGTACGGTCCAGGCATCGCGCACCAGCGTGATCGTTTCGCTATTGCGCGGCAGGCCGTAGAAATCCGGGCCGAAGAAGCTGGCGAAGCCTTCCAGTTTGTCGAGCGCGCCGGCGGCTTCGAAGGCTTCGGCATACAGTTCGATGCCGGCATGCGCGGTGTAGCAGCCGGCGCAGCCGCAGGCTGCCTCCTTGGTACTTTTCGCATGTGGCGCGGAGTCGGTGCCGAGGAAGAACTTGGGATTTCCTGAGGTGGCCGCAGCAACCAGCGCCTGGCGATGGACTTCGCGCTTGAGCACAGGCAGGCAGTAGTGATGAGGACGAATGCCGCCGGCGAAGATTGCGTTGCGATTCAGCAGCAGATGGTGGGCGGTGATCGTCGCTGCGACGTTGCTGCCGGCCGACTTCACGAACTCTGCCCCGTCCTTCGTCGTGATGTGTTCGAGCACGACCTTGAGGGCCGGAAAATCCTTCAGCAGCGGTGCGAGTACCGCGTCGATGAACACCGCCTCCCGGTCGAAGACGTCGATCGCCGGATCGGTGACCTCGCCATGCACCAGCAACGGCAGGCCAAGTTTCTCCATGCGCGCGAGCGTTGCGGCACATTTCTTCAGGTCGGTGACGCCGGCGTCGGAATTGGTCGTCGCGCCGGCCGGGTAAAGCTTTACCGCATGCACGAAACCGCTCTGCTTGGCTGCATCGATCTCGCTCGCCGGCAGATTGTCGGTCAGGTAGAGTGTCATCAGCGGCGTGAAAGTCGGCCCTGGCGGGACGGCACCAAGGATACGTTCGCGGTAGGCTGCCGCCTGCGCCACGGTGGTGACCGGTGGCTTGAGGTTGGGCATGACGATCGCGCGCGCGAAACGCCGTGCCGTGTCGGGCAGGACGGCTTTCAGCGCGTCGCCGTCGCGCAAATGGAGGTGCCAGTCGTCGGGACGGATGATGGTCAGCGTTTGCATGGTTACGATTTTAGCTGTCCTTCAGTTCCAGCGCCCGCTCGTAGAGCGCGTTCTTCGGCTGGCCGGTGATCGCCGCCGCCAGCTTCGCCGCTTGCTTCACCGGGAGTTCGGCGAGCAACAGCTTCAGGACGCGTTCGCTTTCGGCATCCAGTCCTTCGTGCACTGGCGGCGCGGAAACCAGCAGCACGAATTCGCCGCGCCGGTGGTTCTCGTCGGCGGCGAGCCAGACGGGTGCATCGGCCAGCGGCATGCGTTCGATCTGTTCGAACAGCTTGGTCAGCTCGCGCGCAATGACGATCTCGCGTTCGGGTTCGAGCAGGGCAGCGAGATCGGCGAGGGTTTCCTCGATGCGGTGCGGCGCCTCATAGAACACGAGCGTGGCGGGAATCGGTTTCAGCGCTTCGAGTGCCGTCCTGCGAGCGCCGACTTTTGCCGGAAGGAAGCCGACGAAGTGGAACGAGCCTTCGAGGCCGGCTGCTGAAAGCGCGGCGATGGCGGCGTTCGGGCCGGGCAGCGGCGTGACGCGAAAGCCGGATGCACGTACGGCGGCGACGGTGCGCGCACCGGGATCGGAAACCGCCGGTGTGCCGGCATCCGAGATCAGCGCGACCTGTTTTCCTTCGCCCAACAGTGCGATCAGTTTTTCCGCCGCCTGCTGTTCATTGTGTTCGTGCAGCGCGAGCAGTTGGCCACGGATGCCATGGTGGTCGAGCAGGCGACGCGCATGGCGTGTGTCTTCGCAAGCGATCACTTCCGCGGCACGCAGGGTTTCGAGTGCGCGCAGCGTGATGTCGCCGAGGTTGCCGATCGGGGTCGCAACGATGGACAATGCTGCCTTCATGGCAGCCATTATCCTCCACACCAGCAAACAGATCGGCGATGCCGGCGAAGAAATCGCCGTTCGTCATCTCGTCACGCAAGGTCTGCGGGTGCTGGCGCGCAATTTCCGCGTCAAGGGCGGTGAGATCGACATCGTCTGCCGCGACGGCGTCACCACCGTATTCGTCGAGGTGCGCAAGCGGACAAGTACCCGTTTCGGTGGCGCGGTTTACAGCATTACCCCGACGAAGCAACGGCGACTGATTCTCGCCGCGCGCCACTGGCTGGCGCAGCATGGCGATTCAGCCTGTCGCTTCGACTGCGTCCTGCTCGATGGCGACAAGCTCGAATGGGTGAAGAATGCGTTCTCTGCTGATTAGCCTGCTTTGCGCCTTGAGCCTAGCGGCCCAGGCGCAGACGGTGAAGCTGCTGGTGCAGAGCTCGCCGCTGGCGGGTTTTCAGTACCATGCCGGCGCAACGGTCTGGAACGATCTGAAGGTCGGTGACCAACTGACGCTGATCCGCGAGCCGGGCAACCCGCACGATGCCCGTGCGGTACGGATCGAATGGCAGGGAACCCAACTCGGCTACCTGCCGCGCGCCGAGAATGAGGCGGTAGCGGCGGCAATGGATCGCGGCGAGCGTGTGAGCGCGCGCATCGCGGCATTGGCGAAACACCGCAATCCCTGGCGGCGCGTGCGAATCGAAGTATTCGTCCTGCTTTAGGCCGTTATTCCCCGGCTGGACTTTTTGGCTGGCTGGTTACAATCGCGCGACCATGAGTCTTGCAAAACGCATCCAGAGCCAATTCGCCGAAAGCGTCGCCACGAAGGAAAAGGCGCTTGCTGCCATGGCTGCACCCATCGAGGCGGCCGTGCGCGCCATGTCTGCCTGCCTCGCCGCCGGCGGCAAGGTGATGGCCTGCGGCAATGGCGGTTCGGCCGCCGATTCGCAACATTTCGCTGCCGAACTGCTGAACCGCTTCGAAAAGGAGCGGCCGCCGCTCGCGGCGATCGCGCTGACCACCGACACCTCGACCTTGACATCGATTGCCAACGATTACGCCTACGATCAGGTGTTCGCCAAGCAGGTTGCCGGGTTGGGCCGCGCTGGCGACGTGCTGCTGGCGATTTCCACCTCGGGCAATTCGCCGAATGTATCTGAAGCGATCAAGGTCGCCCATGCCGTTGGCGTGCGCATCGTCGCACTGACCGGTAAGGGCGGCGGAACCATTGGCAAGCAACTCAAGTCAGACGACATTCACCTTTGCGTTCCCGCCGATCGCACCGCGCGTATCCAGGAAGTGCATCTCCTGACCCTGCATTGCCTGTGCGACGGTATCGACACCCTCATTCTCGGAGAAACCCAATGAACAGACGTACCCTGATCCTGCTGGCCGCATTCGTTCCCGTCCTGTCGGGCTGCTTCGGCGCCGCGGCCGTTGGTGTCGGAGCTGGAGCACTCGCTTTCGCCGACCGGCGTCCGATGGAAACGCAGGTTGCCGATCAAGGCATCGAAATGCGCGCCGGCAACCGCATCTCGGAGAAATACGGCAGCAACACCCATGTCAACGTCACCAGCTACAACCGCACCGTGCTGCTGACCGGCGAGGTGCCGGATGCCGCCGCCAGGGAAGATGTCGAGAAGATCGTGGCAGCCGTGCAGAACGTCAAGGCGATCAGCAACGAGTTGCAGGTCGCCGCCGCGAGCACGCTGACCGCGCGCAGCAACGACACCTTCATCACCTCCAAGGTCAAGGCACGCTTCATCGATGCGAACACGTTCGCGGCCAATCATGTCAAGGTGGTCACCGAAGCGGGCGTGGTCTACCTGATGGGTCTGGTGTCACAGTCCGAAGCCAACGCGGCGGTCGAGATCGCCCGCACGACCGGTGGCGTGAAAAAGGTTGTGCGCGTCTTCGAAATCATCAGTGATGCCGAAGCCGCCAAGTCGGCGTCCCAGCCTGCTGCGAAGTAACGTGAATTATTCCCCGCCGGCCTTCGAGGCGAAAGTCTGTGCGCCGGCGGATTTAGTCGAGAAGCTTGCGCGTTTGCCACGCCCGCTGGTCTTCACCAATGGCTGTTTCGACATTCTCCATCGCGGGCACGTCACCTATCTCGCGCAGGCGCGCGCATTAGGTGCCAGCCTTGTCGTCGCGGCCAATTCGGATGCTTCGGTGAAGCGACTCGGCAAGGGGGATGATCGACCGGTCAATGCACAGGAAGATCGCATGGCGGTGCTGGCTGCGCTCGAAAGCGTGTCGCTGGTCACCTGGTTCGACGAGGACACGCCGCTGGCCCGCATTCTGGATTGCCGGCCAGACGTGCTGGTGAAGGGCGGCGATTGGCCGGTGGACAAGATTGTCGGTGCGCCGGAGGTGACCGGCTGGGGCGGGACGGTGCATTCCATCCCCTTCATTCACATGCGCTCGACAACCGCGCTGCTGGAGAAGATCAGGCGGCTGTAGTCGCCCCGGTAGCCTTGTCGATCGCTTTGCGCACCAGTCCGAGGTGCACTCGCAAGGTATAGAGCATGTCGCTGAAGGCCAGCGGCATCGTCAGGTGATTGACATCTTCCTCGATGGCATCCACACGCTTGATCCACTCCTCGCGCGTCAGTTTGGCCGGATCGGCTTCGAGATCGGCTTCGAGAAACTTCAATTCTCCGTAACGCCGGTAGATGCGCGCCTTGATGCGCCAGTTGTAGAGTCCCGGCGCGAACTTCATCACCGGGATCAGCACCGCGAACAAGGGGATCAGCATCACCACCATGCGATCGACCAGCGTGGCGGCCCAGAACGGCAGGTAGCGTTGCAGCCAGGGCCTGCCCGATTTGTAGTAGCGCTGCGCTTCGGGCGAGAGCGGGAAGTCGGCGCCGTTCGCGATCGTGGCGTGCGGGAATTCACCGGCGCGCTGAAAGATCCCGGTACCGCCATGCGCCTCGCTCATCGCCTGCATCAGCAGGTCGATCAGGGCCGGGTGTGTATCCTCGCGCACGACCAGCGTGGCCATCGGGGCGAGCAGTTCGATATCCGTCCGCGGCAGGTCGGCCGCCATGTCGATGGCGCCGCGCGGCAGGACCAACTTGCCCAGGTAGGGGAATTGCCGGGTGTAGGCCTCGGCATGGACGAGGTTCATGAGTTTGATGCCGGGCGTGTGCAGCAGCGTCCAGACCGCGGCCGATTGCGTTGGCCCGACGATGAAGGCGGCATCGATGCGCTTGTCGGCGAACGCCTGCGCAAGACCAAGACCGCCCTGTTCGATCAGGCGGGTATTCTTGTCATCGATCTGGTTGATGAAGAGCAGTTCGCGCGCCAGATGGTGGGTGCCGCTGCCCGCGCCGCCGATGGCGACGCGCTTGCCTTTCAGGTCGGCGATGCGCGTCGGCGTGCCCAACTCGGCACGGTAGAAGATCCAGAGTGGCTCGTGGTAAAGGCTGCCCAGCGAGAGCAGGGCGTCATCCTCTTGCAGGCGCGCGGTGCCGCCCTGAATGAAGGCGGCATCGATGTGCTGGTCCGGGTCGCGCAGCCGCGCGAGGTTTTCGAGAGAGCCGGCCGAAGGCTGCTCGACGAGCGTGACGTTATAACGCGCCAGCACGTCCTTGTAGACCGCACCAAACCGCTGATAGGCGCCGCCCTCGCCGCCGGTGGAAATCAGCAGTGTGTCCGGCGGTGCTGGCTGGATGAAGCGCGAGGCGAACCAGAAGCCGGCGATCACCAGTACCAGCAGCGGCAGGCCGACGACCAGCAGATCGCGTGGCGAATACTCCCGAAGGCTGCGGCGCTTGCGCTTCATGGGTTACGTCGGGTCAGAACGGGATGTCGTCCTCGACATCATTGAAGCTGCTGCTGGCCGGTGAATTGTTCTGCGCGGCCGGGCGGGCGGCAGGACGTCCGCCACCGCTGAAATTGCTGTCGCGAGGTCCGGAGTCACCCATGCCTTCGCGCCGGCCGAGCATCTGCATCTCGTTGGCTTCGATCTCGGTGGTGTAGCGGTCCTGGCCATCCTTGTCCTGCCACTTGCGGGTGCGGATGCGGCCCTCGATATAGACCTGCGAACCCTTCTTCAGATACTGGCCGGCGATCTCGGCGAGCTTGCGATAGAACACCACGCGGTGCCACTCGGTGATCTCCTTCTTCTCGCCGGAATTCTTGTCTTTCCAGCTTTCCGTCGTTGCCAGGCGGATATTCACGACGGCATCGCCGTTCGGCATGTAGCGCGATTCGGGGTCCGCGCCAAGGTTGCCTACCAGAATCACTTTATTTACCGATGCCATGTTTTCTCCCTAGTTCGCCGATGTTGGTTGGGGTTGCGGCGTTTGTACGCGTGACGCCAGCATGAGCCAGATGATACCAATCGCGGCGCACACCAGATGTACCGCCGAGGGGCCATAGAACTTGACCAATATTCCACCCAGCAAACCGCCGAGGAAGAGCCCGAGCGACTGGGTGGTGTTGTAGATGCCCAGCGCCGCACCCTTGGCGCTGGGTGGTGCAAGCCGTGAAATCAGCGATGGCTGCAGGGCTTCGAGGATGTTGAAGGCGACGAAGAACAGCAGCAGCCACAGGCCGGTCATCCAGACGCCGCCGCTATCGCCACCAAATAGCGCCAGCCCGGCCTGAACGATGACCAGCAGCGCCACCGCGCCGGCATAGATCGGGCGCATCTTGCCCTTGCGCTCAGCGGCGATGATCGCCGGGATCATCACGGCGAAGGACAGCAGCACCGCCGGCAGATAGATTTTCCAGTGTTCGCCGGCCGTCAGTCCGGCAGCGACCAGTGCAGGCGGGACGACGACCCACAGGGCGGTCTGCATCAGATGCAAGGCGAAAACGCCGAAATTCATGCGGGCCAGCTTGCCGTCGAACAGTACGACCGAAAAGGGCGCGCGTTGTTGGGCATTGAAACTCGGCGCTGGCGGGACGGCACTGAACAGCAGCACGATGGCGCCGAGCGCCAGCGCGCCGGTCAGCACGAACAGGCCGGAGAGTCCGACCGCGGCAGCGAGCGGCGGGGCGATGACCAGCGAAGCGGCGAAGACGAGGCCGATCGAGGCGCCGATCATCGCCATTACCTTGGTGCGGTGCTGCTCGCGCGTGAGGTCGGCGGCGAGCGCCGTGACGGCGGCCGAGATCGCGCCGGCGCCTTGCAACACGCGACCGAGGATCATGACGTGGATGTCGGGCGCGGCGGCCGCGATGAAGCTGCCGGCGGCGAACAGCAACAGGCCGGCGACGATGACGGGTTTTCTGCCGATGCGGTCCGAGGCCATGCCGAAGGGAATCTGGAAGAAGGCCTGCGTCAGTCCGTAGGCGCCGAGCGCGAGGCCGACCAGCATGACGTCGTCACCGCCGGGCAGCCCGGCCGCCAGCACGGAAAACACCGGCAGCACGAGGAAGAGGCCGAGCATGCGCAGGCCGAAGATGGCGGCCAGCACACCGCCGGTGCGCCGCTCGGCGGGGGTCATGGCATCGGCGGTGGGAGAAAGCACGGGGGAGTGTTTGCGGTGACTAGCGCGTCATCAGGACATCTGCGTCGAAGGTCAGCGTGGCGAACAAGTCGTTCAGCGTCTCTTCCCGGCGGATCAACTCGACCTGCCCGTCCGTGCGGAACAACAGCTCCTTGGGACGAGGCTTGCCGTTGTAGTTGAATCCCATCGCATGGCCATGGGCGCCGGTGTCATGGATATAGAGGATGTCGCCATCCACAACGCGCGGCAGTGAACGCTGGATCGCGAACTTGTCATTGTTTTCGCACAGCGATCCGGCCACATCCACCGTTTCCTCGTTGCCCTGTTTGCCCAGCACGCTGATGTGGTGGTAGGCCCCGTACATGCCCGGGCGCATCAGCGCGGTCATGCAGGCATCGACCCCGACATAGGTGCGGTAGATCTCCTTGCGGTTGATCGCCCGTGTGACCAGCACGCCGTGGGGGCCGGTCATGTAGCGCCCGCTCTCGAGGAACAGCGCGGGCGCATAGCCCTGCTGCGCCTTGAAGGCGTCGAACAGCGCGGTGATTTCCGCGCCCATGGCTTCGATGTCCAGCGGCGCGTCTTCCGGCTTGTAGGGGATGCCGAGTCCGCCACCGATGTTGATGAACTCGAAGCGGATGCCCAGTTCAGCCGAAATCCACTTCACCAAATCCAGCAGCATGTGCGCCGTCTCGACCATGTAGGTGTAGTTGAGCTCGTTGGAAGCCAGCATGGTGTGCAGCCCGAACCGTGTAGATCCACGCGCCTTGGCCTTGCGATAGGCATCCAGCAGCTGGTCGTGCGCGACGCCGTACTTGGCCTCCAGCGGATTGCCGATGATGCTGTTGCCAGTGCGGCGCCCGCCTGGGTTGTAGCGGAAGCAGATCAACTCCGGCATGTGCGGCACCTTGTCGACCAGCGAGATATCGTCGAGGTTGAGTATGCAGCCCCCGTCGGCAGCGGCGGCGTGGAAATCGGCCTGGCTGGTGTTGTTGGAGGTGAACATGATCCCATCGCCCGTGACGCCGAGCTGGCGGCTCAGGGCCAGTTCGGCGACCGAACTGCAATCGAAACCGAAGCCCATCGATTGCATGATCTGAAGGATGCGCGGGTTGGGCAGCGCCTTGACCGCGAAGTACTCGCGGAACCCCGCGATGCCGGCAAAGGCGCGCTTGAGCGTCGCGCCGGTGGCGCGGATGCCCTGTTCGTCGTAGATGTGGAAGGGCGTG
>Ga0209835_1000200_pt1 | contig 41823 bp, 38 predicted proteins | sample LakKivwa52mmetaG_FD_184138 | JGI IMG/M metagenome (GOLD analysis project Ga0209835, IMG submission 184138) | Anoxic lake water microbial communities from Lake Kivu, Rwanda to study Microbial Dark Matter (Phase II) - Lake Kivu water 52m metaG... | ecosystem: Environmental > Aquatic > Freshwater >... | reverse complement strand
CTCTATATCTTCATCGTTTGGGAGAGGATTAGTAATATTCCCCTTAATGGCTGCTTCAATTACAGCTTTTCTTAATCTGTCAGCAATCATAGTTTAATACCTAAAAGTTTTTCTATTTCATCAAGTTTTCTATCAATCTTTGCATTTAATGAATCTCTTTTTTCATGAAATACTTGTATAGTTTCTGCTGGAGATAGTACTTCTTCTTCAAACGTTGGATACCCACATAAATCCATATCAAATGATCTATCTACCAACTCGGAAATCTTATATTCTTTTGCTTTGTATGTTTCAGTTTCAGTATCTTTATTTTCTACTCTATTACTCCACCAATTGACACACTCATCAAAATGCTCAATCTTCATGGGTTTGGTCTTAGAGAAATGTTTATATCCTTCAGGCATATCCACTCTGTAGAACCATACTGATTCAGTCTTTTTTGTATTATCAAAAAATAGAATATTGGTAGTGATTGATGTGTATGGTGAAAAAACGCTTGAAGGCATTCTCACAATAGTATGTAGATTAAACTCTTCGATGAGTTTCTTTTTGATTGCTACTTTAGCATTATCAGTTCCAAACAAAAAACCATCTGGAATGATTACAGCAGCACGTCCATTTTTCTTTAGACGATACATGATAAGAGACATGAATAGATCAGCTGTTTCACTGCTTCTTAAATCTGCTGGAAAATTATTTTTTACTACATCACTTTCTGTACCACCATAAGGAGGATTCATTAAGACGACATCGAATTTTTCATCATCACGATATTCTCTAACATTTCGCTCTAGCGAGTTACCATGTATGATTTTTGGACTGTCGATATCATGAATAAGCATGTTTGTAATGGCTAAAAGATAAGGGAGTGGTTTTTTCTCAATTCCAAAAACACTTTGATTATATCTTTCTCTATCTTCAACTGTTTTTACCTGCTCTTCAAGTACTTTCAGTGAAGATGTTAGAAATCCTCCGGTTCCACATGCAAAATCTGCAATGCTTTCACCTAGTTTAGGATTGATCATTTTTACCATAAAATCTGTAACTGCTCTAGGTGTATAAAATTCACCCGCATTACCCGCACTTTGTAGACTTTTCAAAATCGTTTCGTATATTTCACCAAATGCGTGTCTTTCACTGTACTCTTCAAACTCTATTTCATCTATTTCATTGATAACTTTTCTAAGAAGAACACCATCTTTCATGTATTGATTAGCATCATCAAAGACGGCTCTCACAATCTTGTCTTTCATCGGAGAATCAATATCAATTGGTAAATTCTTTAGTGCTGGAAATAGTTCAATATTCACAAAGTCAAGTAACTCTTGACCTGTCATTGCTTTTCCATCTTTTCTATCTACGGCCCAATTACGCCATCTTAGATTTTCTGGAATGATTGATTGATAACTATCATTATGAAATTCCCAATTTTCTTCTTTTGCATCATAAACTTTGAGGAATAGTAGTGAAGTCATTTGTTCAATACGTTGTGCATCACCATTAATTCCGCTATCTCCACGCATTATATTTTGAATGCTTTTTACAAACCCATTTAGACTCATCCTATATCTCCTCTATGCTCTGTTCTCATATATCATATTTTGTAATTCTTTTACTGCAACAAGGTAAGCATCTTTACCCCCGAATAGCTTAGCAATTTTTCTAGCACTTCCTATGCGATCAAATGGTGCATTATCAAGAATTCTAGTATCTTCTAAATCTTGTATACCACCATCCATATACTTATCTAATAGAGCAGACAAAACTTCTTTACAAGTTTCCGAGTATTTTCCAAGATAACCTTTTTTCTTCACTTGGTCTACACGCTCTTTCTTGGTCAAAGGTTTTTTGTCAAATGCGATATGAAGAATCAAATCGAAATCATCGATATCTTTTTGTGATTCCTCTCTTAACGCATCTAAAAGAATACCGTGCTCTATAAGTTCATCTTTAATCGCTGCTTTCTTCTCAGCATTTGTCCACATATGAATAAAATCATCCAGTGTTGCAAACTCATTTAATATATTTCGTTTTGTATAGTCCTTAATGCTTTCACTGATTAATTTCCCATATTGATCTAAATATTGAACACGTTCATTCAATATGGTTACACTAACTCCTCTGACTCGAATCTTGTGTTGTGTCGGATCTACCGGATCCACAGTCGGAGGTATTGGAACACCATCATCACCTGGATTAGTGCCCTCTGGATTTTCATCTTTTCCAGCTTCAAAATCTTCATCTGGAATTGGATTTCCATCAAATCCAGGATCGGCAAATAATCTAGTCGCGTTTCTAAAATCCATAATTGTAAAATAAAACTTATCGAAATCAGGAACTAAACGTGTTCCTCTACCAATAATCTGTTTAAACTCCGTTAATGAGTTGATGTTGCTATCTAAGACGATAAGTCTAGTTGTCTTAGCGTCCACACCGGTAGTCATTAGCTTTGATGTAGTTACAATCGTTGGATACTTCTCATTGACATCAATGAAGTAATCTAGTTGTGCTTTTCCTTCTGAATTATCTCCAGTTATACGCATGATGTATTTATAATTTTCTGCAACTAAAATTGCATTCTCATTGATTAAAGCTTGCCGCATACGTTCAGCATGATCAATATCAACACAAAACACGATAGTTTTACTAAATCTACCGTTATCATGCAACCATTTTGTGATTCGTTTTGCTACTGCTTGTGTTCGCTCATCAATGACAAGCTTTCTGTCAAAATCGCTACTGTTATATTCCTCATCTGGAATTTGGTTTCCGTAGATATCTGTTTGACCTTTGTAAGGTCTCCATCCTTCTAAGTCTTTATCCAGACCAACTCTTACTACTTTATATGGGGCTAGGAATCCATCATCGATGCCTTGCTTTAGACTGTATGTATATACTGGATCGCCAAAATAGTTTATATTACTAACGTATTTTGTCTCTTTAGGTGTTGCAGTCATACCAATTTGAATAGATGAATCAAAGTATTCTAGTATTTTTCTCCATTTAGATTCTTCTTTTGCGCTTCCTCGATGTGCTTCATCTACAATAATTAAATCAAAAAAACTAGGTTCAAATTCTCTGAAAGGTTCATCACCATCATCCCCAGCTAGCTGATGGTATAGACTCATATAAATCTCATACGCACTATCTGGCTTCTTATCTTGTATTTTGGTCATGATTTTATCAAATGGTTTGAAATCTTGCTGCATCGTTTGATCGATGAGAATATTTCTATCTGCTAAGTATAAGACTTTCTTTACAATTCTCGTTTTCCAAAGTTTATGTATAATTTGGAAAGCAGTTAGTGTTTTCCCAGTTCCAGTTGCCATGACAATCAAAATACGCTTTTGTCCTTTAGAGATAGCTTCAATTGTCTTTTGAATGGCTACTCGTTGATAGTATCTAGGTGTTTTGGGATTAAACGTATCTAAATAGAATGGTTCAGTAACGATTTCTTCTTGTTTTTTATCTAGATTCTTGCCAGCAATGTATCTTTTCCATAATTCTTCTTCGGAAGGGAATTCATTAAGTTCTAATTCTCTTTCTATTCCTGTGAAAAAATCATGTTCTAAAAAAGCATCACCATTACTAGAATAAGCAAAAGGGACATCTAATATTTGTGCGTATTCAATCGCTTGTTGCATACCAGATCCAATTGAGTTCTTATTGACTTTTGCTTCAATTATAGCTAATGGAAGATTTCCGCTTTTTGACATTAATATGTAGTCGGTTTTTTTTCTTGCACCTCTTCTGACAACCTTTCCTCTCACAAGTACTTGACCATCAGTAAAAAAATACTCCATTCGGAATTGGGTTTTATCCCAACCAGCTTGTTGAATGGCTGGTGTAATATATCTTAGTTTAATATCCTCTTCAGTGAATTTTGCCATCAATAATCCCCCTACTATATTATATTCAAAACTTAAATGCAGTCTTTCTTATAATTATATCAAAAAACATCATTTTATGAAACACTTAAAGAGTTTCACTCATCCTTGTATATAAATCGGCTGGCTATTTTTAATATTTACCACGTCTACCACGCGTACCACGCCAAAAGTAAGAGTCACCCCTAAATTTATGTGCACATAAGTTGCAATTTTTAACACTTTTTTGAATCTTGTTGTCGACTTCTTTTTGCGTGTTGTAGTTTTGCTTACGTGTACATAAGTTTATTGTAAACAGGAGTGTAGACCCTAAATGGCTAAAAAGATAGCGTAAAATCAGAATTAAAAGGTGTAAATATCAGTCAAAATATCTCTTATTCTGACATGAAAAATCATCGACTTAACAGCCTAACAAAGACAAAAAAAGCCATTCTCATAAATGAGAATGACTACTTAGGAAAGGATGGTGACCCGTAACTGGAGGTGTGCCCGTGAATGCATTAATCATCAATGGTTTTAATGTTATGAGTAAGTTATTAAAAAAAATTTATGCATTATTCAACAATATCAAAATAATCCGAAAACAGGCCCTTCAGTTTAGAATCTACATGGTCATCAATATGAACTATTTCAAAGCTTGATAGCAAAAACTCTTTTTCTTCATCAGTAAATGAGATATCGTGAGTTTCTTCTTCAGCATCAATTAAGAATACTCTTGATATAGACATTTGATCATATCTTTCGCCTGCTACAAATAATAAACTAGTCCCTTTGGGCCAATTCAAAACTGGATATTTCTTAGTATGATTATTTGAAAAATCTTTTTTTACTTTTGTAATTCCTACAATAGAAGTATTACTGATATCGTTAATATTATATTTTTTTGTAATTTCAAGTGCTTTTTCAATATCTGAATTACTACCTTTTTTTGAATAAATAAAACTTTCTTGATACCCCATGATTTACCTCTTTCTCATTGGTTTCTTAAATATCATTGCAAATTATAACCTATTGTGTATATTTTACCACGCATACCGCGTGTATCACGTTAAAAATGAAGTTATCCCTAAACATATATACACATAAGTTGCTGTTTTTCTTGTTTTTCCCGAACTTGCTATGAGTTTTCTTTATTTTGTAACGGTTTTACTTATTTGCACATAAGTTTTATGAAAACAGCAGTGTAGACCCTAAATGACTAAAAAGGAAGTAGAAATTAAAAGATTAATGGTGTGAGTTTCAGTTATAAAAGCTCTACTTCTGGCATGAAAAATCATCGACTTAATAGCCTTACAAAGACAAAAAAAGCCATTCTCATTTGTGAGAATGACTACTCGGTTAAGTATGGTGACCCGTACGGGGTTCGAACCCGTGAATGCTTGCGTGAAAGGCAAGTGAGTTAACCATTTCTCCAACGGGCCACAACCATGGCGGAGTAAGAGGGATTTGAACCCTCGCACCGGTTTCCCAGCCTACGCCCTTAGCAGGGGCGCCTCTTGAGCCACTTGAGTATTACTCCAGCCTAAGTCTATGTGCGGTTGAACGCTTTTATAGAATATCGTATTTTATCACTTTTGTCAATCATTTCATGAAATATGCTGGGATATTGAAGATGTAGTTCGTTGACAGCATTATACTTTGTATAAGCAGATGATTGAATCATCATTTCCTAGTTGATCACACCTTATGAAACATCATGCATTCACCACCATCGAACCACTTTCAACTGTCAAAAAAACACTTTTCCCGTGTATAATAAAACCATCACATCAGGAGGGTCCTTATGAACAAATCATGGTTTAACAAAGATAAATTACTGCTTATCCTTTTATTTGTCTCAGTCATTACTGTATCCCTAGTTGGTTTATACTATTTAAAACTGCTCACTAGCAATGCACTGACGAACATCTTTCAAGCGATTAATGCAGTGCTTGTTCCATTTGTGATTGCCTTTTTCTTGAGTTTCATCATTGGTCCTATGAGCACATGGTTACATACCAAGCTACGCATCAATCATAGTCTTGCGATTGCAATATCGATTTTGACAGGCATCATCTTCATACTATTGATTATTGGTGTAGCACTTTATTTTATCGTCACTCAATTATCAGCAATTCTCAATAATCTTTTAGCGTTAATTGATAATGTCAGCATTGAGACTGTCATCAGTGATTTCATCAATACGATATCAACTTATTTCGCACAGAGTGATATTGCTGACTTAATCGCTGAAATGACTCAAAACGGTGCTTCTGTAGAGAAAATTCTCATTTTATTAGGAAGCGTCATTGTTGCATTATCAGGTTTTGCATCTTCTGTTGTTTCAGTGATCATGATCTTTGTATTAACGCCTGTATTCATGTACTACCTTATAAAAGAAAAAGCATTAATTTTTACAACAATCTCTAAAGTTGCACCAAAGTCGATTAGACATCACGTGGTTGAGCTTGGTAAAAAGAGTGATATCGTCATTCGAAATTACTTCAAGGGACAAGGTATTATGATGTTAATCATCTTTTCCTATTTCGCTATTACACTTGGAGTACTTTCGTTTTTCATACCAGATTTTGCTTTCTATTATGCCCTGGTTTTCGCATTATTGATGGGTCTTTTCAATTTCATTCCTTATCTAGGAGCATGGCTTGGACTCTCTGCTCCGATCGTATTTTTATTAACCAAGCACTTGGAATTACAACAAACCACAGGTGGTGATATCTATGTGATTGGTATCATCATCGTTCTTGTCATTCACCTCATCGAACAAGCACTTGAAGGCAGTATCATTCAACCGAATGTTCTTGGCAAACAAGTACACATCCATCCACTTGCCATACTTTCTGCTTTAATTTTCTTTGGTGGTGTATTCGGACTTGTTGGTGTATTACTTGCTGTACCTCTTGCTGGAACCATTAAAGCCGTCTTAGAATACTTTGGAGGTCTAACCCCTAGAGTAGAACCAAAGAAAAAGAAAAGTAAACAAAAAATAGAATCTAATGAATCTACTCAATAAATGAAACAAAAAAGGGTGAGCCTGAAAACTCACCCTTTTTCATGATCTTATCTTTGATGAATTATGCTTTTGTATCTTCAATCTTGGCGTATTTCACCAATTGTTTCTTCACAAATGCATTGCCAAATATTAACGTCCACATCACTGCAATCATGAGAAATGCGATGATTTTTCCCATGCCGTTTCTGGCAGTTGGAATACCAACTTTATGCAAAATGAGTCCATAAATGAAAATCAGTGATGCAACACTTGCAGTAAAGATGAAAAGTATTCGAGTGTTTTTGTCATTGGATATCACGAATGAATACAGTGCTAAGAGTGCCAGTGAAATGAATAATCCAGTATATGCGAAGTGTCCTGGAAAAGTGAATAAGGATACGCCGCCACCAATCAGCATCTCACCAACCATATAGGGCATAAACATAGAGATTAAAAACAGTCCAAATGCACCTGCATAGAGGATAAAAAATAAAAACTTCATCTTGTCACGATTCATCATGTTCAAAAACGATTGTTTCAGTTTTTCCATAAATAATACTCCTTGTAAAGTGTGGGTTTACCCACATGATAGCAAAGAATATTTCTCTTGTGATATTTTGATCATATTTTTCTTACAATTTGATGAAGAAAAAAAGAAAATCCGTGAAAACTCACGGATTTAATCTATTTTCCAATCGTCTCTTTAAGCATGGTTAGTCCAACTTTACCGCGATTTAAATCGATGTTGAGGACATAAACTTTCACAATATCACCAACATTTAAGACATCTTTTGGATGTTTAATGTATGCTTTACTGATCTTAGAAATATGCAGAAGTCCATCTTCTTTCAATCCCACATCAATGAATGCTCCAAAGTCAACAACATTTCTGACGGTGCCTTCGAGTTCCATACCAACGGATAAATCTTCAAGTTTTAAGATATCACTTCTCAAGAGTGGCTGAGCAAATTGTTCTCTTGGGTCTCTGAGCGGTGCAACAAATGCATCCAAAATATCATCTAAAGTATACTTATCAACCTTCAACTCTTCTTGAAGTTTCTTTCGATCAATGGATTTCACAGCATCCTTGACGATGTCTTTTCCAAACATCGGTCCAGTGATATTGAATCTCTTCATGATTTCTTTGGCAATGCCATAAGATTCAGGATGCACTGCGGTCATATCGAGTGCTTCATCACCATCTGGAATTCTTAAGAATCCAACCGATTGTTCAAATGATTTCGCACCTAGTTTTGGAACATTGAGGATATCATTTCGATTTCTGAATTTACCCGATTTATCACGATACTTCACAATGTTTTCTGCACTAGACTTATTTAAACCAGAGACATACATCAATAATGCTTTGGATGCTGTATTGATATTGACACCCACCTGGTTAACCGCTTGAGTTACCACAAAGTTGAGCTGATCGTTTAATTTCTTGGGTGTAACATCATGCTGATATTGACCAACACCAATACTTTTTGGATCAATTTTCACAAGTTCTGATAGTGGATCTTGAAGTCGTCTTGCAATGGATGCTGCTGATCGTTCTTCGACAGAAAAATCAGGAAATTCTTCTCTTGCAAGTTCAGATGCGGAGTAAACAGATGCTCCAGCTTCATTGACGATGACATATTGGACTTTTAATCCAACAGACTTAATCAAATTCGCCACAAAACTTTCTGTTTCTCTGGATGCTGTACCATTACCAATGGCAATGATTTCTATTTTATATTTCTTAACCAAAAGCAGTAAATCTCGTTGAGATTCCATGATTTGTTTATCAGAAATGTGTCCACCCATCGTTTTCTCATGGGGATAGATGACACCTTTCTCTAAAACAGTTCCTTGTTCATTGACGACAGATAATTTGCAGCCAGTTCTAAATGCTGGGTCAACACCTAAGACAACTTTACCCTTCATTGGAGGTTGTAATAATAACTTCTGCAAATTGACAGCAAATATTTCAATGGCTTGTTCTTCACCTTTATCTGTGAGTTCAGTTCTCACTTCACGTTCGAGTGAAGGATAGATCAAACGTTTGAGTGAATCTTCAATCGCTTCTTTAATATGAGGAACAACGACAGAATGATCTCTTTTGATGATCTTCTTTTCCAAATACGATAACATCCGTTCACGGTCGAGTTCTATCTTGACAGTGATGATCTTTTCATTTTCAGCACGATTGATCGCAAGAATTCGGTGAGGTTTAATTTTACTCACCTGTTCTGTATAGTCATAATACATTTCATAGACTTTTCGTTCATCGACAGCATTCTTTTTGAGTGATGTCACAATCGTTCCATGATTGACTAATTCCTGACGTAAAGCCTTACGATAGTTTGCATCATCTGAGATATACTCAGCAATGATGTATTTAGCACCTTCTAAGGCTTCAAGAGGCGTTTTTACGTCGCCTTTGACAAACCGTAAGACTTCTTTGTCTAAGCCGTCATTGGGGAATAGTAACATCCATTTCGCCAGTGGTTCCAACCCCTTGGCAATCGCTTCAGTTGCCTTCGTCTTTTTCTTTTCTTTGAACGGACGATACAAGTCTTCGACTTCAACGAGTTTCTGTGCCTTCATGATTTCAGCTTTCAGTTCTGGTGTTAACATACCTTTTTCTTCAATCAATCTGATGACTGCATCTTTACGCTCTAAAAGGTTATTCGCATATTCCCAAGACTTATAGATCTCATTGATTTGTTCTTCATCTAAACCGCCAGTTGCTTCTTTACGATATCTTGCGATGAAGGGAATGGTATTGCCTTCATCAAGTAAAGTCAGGACTGTTGTAATCTGTTTTTCAGAAATTGATAAAGCTTTTTTGATTTCTAAAATAATATTTTCGTTCATAATGTCTCCCTGTAATAGCACAAAAGGGCAATGCCCTTTCGCTTATGCTCTATTAGAGCTTGTTGATTTCGATGATGATGTGGCTGGTTAAAACCCATAAATCAAAGGGTTCATCAGCATAGATGTCATAGATTAAAAACATACTTTGTCTAGATTCATCTAAGTTCAAGTGGGTTAACCAACTATTGGTGAATAATTCACTATTTTGTGCATCGTCCATATCAACGAAAAGCACAGGCTTATCGGATAAATCTTGAACTGCTTGAAGTGCAGTCGTGATTTCTTCATTGATGTCAGATGAACGATAGAAATAGAAATAGAGTTTATCTTGACCATCAATTTGTGCTCTCAAGTCATCGTATTCAGAATATCCATCAAATTCAGAAAAATCACCATATGAATTGGTTTCAGGATAATATCTCATGAAATAACCAAGTTCTCTCACAGTGACATGCGTATAATCATCATAAACCCCTGCTTCTTCATTTTGATCCATGAAATAGCGGATGGTGAAAATGATTGCTGTTGTAACGAGTGTTAAAGCAATCAATGAAATTCCAATTCTAAAGAATAAAATCTCATTCTTGGATGGCTCGCGCTTTGGATTGGTCTTTGCTAGACTTTCCTTGCTCTTTGCATTTTGGTTCTGCACTTTCGGTGCATCTTTTTTAGTTTGTGGTACCTGTTGGACTCTTGCCATTATGTCACTTCCTATTCATTCAAATTATACGATAAGTCAGGGTGTTTTACAACTATATGGATAAATATGTTAAAGTTTCTCAATCATCACATAAGCCATGGCGTATTCATCGGTATGGGTGATGGAGATATGCACGCGATGTCTTTCTTCAATATGCTTAGAAATGACATAAGGCGCGCCAAATTCATCGTTTAAAACAGAAAAATCAATATAATTCGCGTGTCCATCACCTTTTGAAAACGCCTTAAATAATGCTTCTTTGGCAGCAAACCTGCCACCAACAAAGGATAACTTGGTATTTTCAGCAGCAATATTGAAGTAGAGTTTCTGTTCTTCTTTTGAGAGGATCCGATCAATGAAACGATCACTCATCAGTTCAGAGATTCTTTTTAAATCGACCAAATCAATGCCAATACCGATGATCATGATCTTCCCTCCCTGATTTCTGCAGCCATCTGCTTGATTTTAATCAAACGATGGTTCATTCCTGATTTACTGATGATATCTTGATACAAAACTTCATAGTGTTCAATGAGTTCTTTCAGACTAGCATCCGGATGGTCTTTTCTTAATTTCATGATGTTTCTGATTTTAACATCAATCTGAGTTTCTGGTATATAGTGTTCAATCAGTTCAATATCTTTGAGTTGCTGGTTGGCTGCAACAATCGCCTTTTTTTCATTGGCGATTTCACAGTTCATGACGCGATTGATGGAGTTGTTGAAATCTCGTTTGATTCTGATATCTTCAAATTGGAATTGAGAGTTTTGAGCACCTATGATCTGCAAGCAGTCACTGATTCCTTCAGCATCCTTTAAATAGACAATGAATCCATTTCTTCGTTTGGTGATTTTCGCATTCAGTTCAAATGAATTGATGAGTGATTGCATGAAAACAATTTGATTGGCATCTCTTGCGAATATCTCAAGATGATATTCAGCAGTCTTTGGATGATTGATTGAGCCACCACATAAGAATGCTGCACGCAAGTAAGCACGCTTCGCTTCTCTGGTTTCTGTGGTGAGTTCTTGATTTTCAATGGGATTATCGAGAATACCATGTTCGTTGATGATATCTTCAACCTTTGATAAGATCCGAATGATGATGGATTGACGTTGGTTCAGTTTGTTTAATTTTTGAGTGATGAGTGATGTCTCCGCTTGGTAAAGAGAACGTGTCAACTGTAAAAACCGTTTGGCAACGGTTGGGTTGTTGGTTTTGAAATCCAGCATTTTCTTTTTCTCTGCAATATGAAACTCAGATGAAAGATTTAAAAATGCTGAAAATTCTGCCAGTTGTTCGTGACTATCCGCAGGGATACTCACCAGTTCTTCTTTGACCGTACGTGCAAAGCTCATGCTATGTCCACGTTTCTAAGTATTTTAAGACGTTTTGTGCGGCAATCGCACCATCTGCAGCTGCAGTAATGACTTGACGGATTTGTTTGACATTGACATCGCCTGCTGAGTAGACACCTGGAACTTTCGTTTCCATTTTTTCATTGGCTTCGACATATCTCCATTTGTTGGTGATCCCTAAGTTTTGAAGAAAATCAGTCACTGGAATGAGTCCAATGTATTCAAAACAGCCATCTGCAGAGATGGTTTCAAATTCACCCTTGGTATTTTTAATGGTGACGCCTGTCATGCCCTTGTCATCCATTTCAAAACGATCAACGACTGAATTGTATCTAAAATCTACATTCTTCATCGCACGCAAAATATCTTGCGCTTTCATATCCGCAGTTAAATCCGCAAGGTTTTGTACAATGGTGACGTGTGTCGCCAGTGTTGCAAGATATGCTGCTTCTTCAACGGCAGAGTTACCGCCACCAATAACAACAAGTTTTCGATCTTTATAGAGTGGTCCATCACAAATCGCACACCAGCTAATTCCATTCATCGCGAGTTTGTCTTCATTCGGGACACCCAGACGTCTTGGAACATTACCGGTTGCCACAATGACTGCTTTGGATTCATAGACAGCAGAAGGTGTTTTCAGGATTTTTTTGTTACCTTGTAACTCAACACCAATGACTTCATCATAAATGACTTCTATGTCTAGTTCATAGGCATGATCAATCATCATCGTTGCCAGTTCATAACCAGCAACTTTTTTTGCACCCGTGTAGTTTTCAATCTCATTGTATTTGGATAGTTGACCCCCTGGGGTGTCTCTTTCAAACATCGCAACTTTCAAGTTCGCACGTTTTGCGTAAATCGCAGCTGTAATACCCGCTGGACCCGATCCAATAATCAATACATCATAAAGCATAAGTGATTTCTCCTTTGTTAAATAAAATCTTTGATATTTTCAAGTTCATCAATGACATACTCCGGTTGATAGGAAAGCATCTCCTCAAGTCTAGCACTGTAAGTGACTGCACATGCAAAAACACCAGCTTTTTTTGCTGCAATGATGTCATTTTCATGATCTCCAACATAGACGGTTGTTTTTGCCCTTGCATTCATTTCTGTCAATGCTTTCAAAATGGGTTCTGGAGAAGGTTTGTGAAGTGTAACATCCTCGTATCCGATGATGTGATCAATGTAGGGTAATAGTCCAGTGAGTTCAAGATGATAGGTAGCAATCTTTCTCATCTTTGATGTGACAACACCGACTTTACAACCCTTCCGCTTCAAATATTGAAGCATTTCGACTGCACCAGGATAGGCATGTAGTCCCTCTTCAATCTTTTGATTGGATAGCATTCGATAATGTTGAACGATTTCATCAATATTTGTGGTTTCATCTGCATAAAATTCAAAAGTTTTCCATAACGTCTGCCCAAGCATATTAGAGTATTCAGATTCAGAAAGTTTTAATTGTGGGAAGAACTTCTCAAATGTGATCTTGAATGTGTCAATGATGATTTCAGTCGTTTGAATCAATGTCCCATCTAAGTCAAATAAAAACGTCTTGATCATGCTTCAGTAACCAACATGTCCACATAATATTTCTGGTCTTTGATGACAAAATGTTTAACCACGATGATGGCAATACCACCGAGCATGAACAGTGTGAGCGAGAATAAAATGTTTGCAGGTAATCCAAAAACTCTTAAGGCATCTGTTGGATGTCCTTGTGTCCGAAGTGGTTCGATGATTGCGCCTCTACCCAGTCCATACCAGAACAAATAAAGACCCATCATGTCGCCAACTTTAAACCAACGCTTACGTCTTGCGATGAGTAAAAAGATGAGTCCTGCAAAATTCCAGAAACCTTCGTAAAGGAATGTGGGATGTCTAAATTCACCAGCAATATACATTTGGTCTTTGATGAATGCAGGTAAAATCTCAAAAATAAAACTATTTTGAACAATTGGGCCGTAAGCTTCAGCATTCATGAAGTTGCCCCATCTGCCAATAATCTGTCCGACTAAGAATCCGACAGCTAATATATCTGCAAGTATCCAAAAACTCTTCTTTTTTACTTTCGTCCATACAATGATGAACAAGAATGCTGTAATGACTGCACCGTGAATGGATAAACCACCATTGGTGAGATTAATCACATCTAAAAAACTGCTGTAATTTGGGTCTGGATCAAATGCAACATAATACAGTCTTGATCCAACAATTGAAAGAGGTACAGCAATGAGGAGTGCATCCAAGAGTTCATCTGGATTCCATCCAACTCTTTTAAATTCAAGATATGCTAAAGTTGCTGCAATCGTAATCCCCGTCAAAATGAAGACAGCATACCATGCAACTTGAGCAAATCCTAAATCCAGGGCAATCGATTCATACGGTGTTCCATCTTGCACCAAAACTGCAACGGCAATCACTAGGAAGAATGCCAGGAGTAGCAATCCATAAATTACCCATTCATTTTTTTGATTTTTTAAAAACTTAATCATCTTCTTCATCCTTTCCCATACCAGATGCCTTCTTAGCAACTGCAGATGTTAATGCCTGTGCAGCATTGTAGCCTAAATACTTGAGTTTCTGATTCATTGCTGCACTTTCAACGAGTGTTGCTACGTTACGTCCAGGTAGGACGGGAATCGTAATTTTTGCAATTTCAGTATTGAAGATTTTGATGGTCTCGGTTTCAATGCCGAGACGATCATAGACTTTACCCTTTTTCCAATGTTCTAGTTCAACCACAAGCCTAATTTTCTTATTCTCACGGTATGCACCTGCACCAAACATGTGCACAACATCGACAATCCCGATACCACGAACTTCAATATATCTTTCTAAGATCTTTGGAGCAGATCCAACGAGTACACCAGGTGCTGCTTCAAAAATATCCACTCTGTCATCACTGATTAAAATATGTCCACGCTTGATCAATTCCAGTGCGGTTTCACTTTTACCGATGCCACTTTTGCCTGTGATGAGCGTACCCATGCCGTGAATATCCAAAAGCACGCCATGAAGTGATGTTCGTGGAGCAAGTTTGCTGTGTAGATACTGATAAAGAGAACCCGATAAGGGTGTTGTTCTTGAATCACTTTTCATGACTGCAACACCATATGTGTTCCCGAGTTCAATCAAAATGGGTTCTACATCCACATTCACTGAGAAAATAACACCGGGTGGATTCTTTTTAAAGATGTCTTCAATACGTTCGATTTGAATCATTTGTGGCAAAAGTTGCATGAAATGTGCTTCTTTAGATCCAATCAAAATGAGACGATCTGCATCAAAGAAATCTAAGAATCCAGCTAGTTCTACACCAGGTCTTGATAACATTTCACTTTTAATCTCGTTTTCAAGAGTTTTAGAATCATTTAAAAGTGTTAGTTTGAGATCCCTAACAAGATGCTTGATTTTGAGTACCATGACTTACCTCCAGAAAACGATTTTTTCATTCGAGAACCATAATCTTATATACACAGATAAAACAAGTCTCAGTAGTGTAAACATGAATGCAAACAAAATGAGTCCTTCAACCGTGATGAAGTGGAATCCTTCAATCAACAGTAAATCAACAACGTAGAAAATGATGGATAGAAGCCCCATGCTATAAAGCATCAGTTTCGTCATGTATTTAAACATGAGAATTTTCACGAAGTTTTCAGCAAGCGTGAAGAGTAAGATGGCAAGTATATATCCTGCAAAGGTCATATCCAGAACATTCATGCCAAGTCCGATGAGTAATCCAAAGACTCCAGCGGATAACACGTAATTCACTCCAAATGATAATGCCATATGCACCATGAAGTTACGATGCAATAAAAATCCGAGTGGAATGGCAACACGCTTGGGTCCTTGTTTGTTTTTTAAAGCTTCTAACAGTGCCTTGATTTCTTCCTCATCAAGTTGATTCGGATCTTTATCAGGCTTTTGATCTTGATTCATATGATCGCCCCCAATCATTCATTATATCAATGAATTGAATCATTTCTCTCATGATAATACTTTTTTCAAGTATTGTCCTGTATAACTTCTTTCAACCAACGCGATTTCTTCAGGTGTTCCAATGGCAACTATTTCACCACCAGCATCTCCACCTTCGGGTCCTAAATCAATCACGTGATCTGCATTCTTGATGACATCTAGATTATGTTCGATGACAACCATGGTTGCTCCTTCATCCACAATCTTGTGTAATACCTTGAGTAATCGTTTCACATCATCAGTATGTAGTCCTGTTGTTGGCTCATCCAGTATATAAATGGATGATGATGTGATACGTCTGTAGAGTTCTGAAGCGAGTTTGACACGCTGTGCTTCCCCACCTGAGAGTGTGGTTGCTGATTGTCCAAGTGTGATGTAATCTAGACCAACATCATGGAGTGTTTGTAGTTTCTGATAAATTTTAGGATGATTTTCAAAAAATGATAAGCCTTCATCAATGGTCATTTCAAGCACATCTGCGATATGTTTACCTTTATATTTGATTTGCAAGGTTTCATGATTGTATCTGGTTCCACCACATACTTCACATGGCACATAAACATCCGGTAAAAAATGCATTGAAATCTTCTTTAATCCATCACCACCGCACGCTTCACATCGACCGCCTTTGACGTTGAATGAGAATCTACCTTTTTGGTAACCTCTCGCTTTTGCTTCATTGGTTTGTGCATATAAGTCTCTAATGTCATCAAAGACACCGGTATATGTCGCTGGATTACTTCTGGGTGTTCTACCGATCGGTGACTGAGATATGTCGATGACACGATCAATCAAGCGGTGATCAATGATTGCTGTATGAAGTCCTGGTTTTTCTTTACTCTTATAATATTTTTGTTGAAGTCCCTTCAGTAATATTTCATTGACCAATGTGGACTTACCTGATCCAGAGACACCTGTAACCACTGTAAGTTTACCGATTGGAAAAGAGACAGAAATATCTTTTAAGTTATTGGCTCTTGCCCCCATCACCATGATGTCTTTTCCTGTTCCTTCACGTCTTTTTGAAGGTACATCCACTTTTTCAAGTCCTTTTAAATATCTGCCTGTGATGGAGTTGGGGTTTGCCATGACTTCTTCAGGTGTGCCAGCAGCAACCACACGACCACCGTGTTTGCCTGCCTTAGGTCCAATATCAATCAAATAATCACTTGCAAGCATGGTTTCATGGTCATGTTCAACGACAACGAGTGTATTGCCTAAATCTCTCATTTTCTTCAGTGTATCAATGAGTTTTTGGTTATCTCTTTGATGGAGTCCGATGGAGGGTTCATCTAAGACATAAAGGACACCTGTGAGTTTCGATCCAATTTGAGTTGCTAAGCGAATACGCTGTGCCTCACCACCAGATAAGGATCCCGCACTTCTACCTAACGTGAGATATCCGAGTCCAACGTCTTGTAAAAAGGAAAGCCTTGAAATGATTTCCTGAAGTGCAAGTTTTGCTATTTGAGCTTGTTCACCTTTTAAATTGAGTTGTGATAAGAATAAAACCGTATCATCAATCGAGATTTTCGTCAAATCGTGCATGTTGTATCCGCCAATTTTGACAGAGAGTGCTTGTTGATTCAAACGAGCACCATGGCAAACAGGACATTCTGATTCCGTCATGAATGCTTCAATCCATGTTCTGATCCAATCGGATGTTGTTTCTCGATAGCGTCTAGTTAAGTTGGTGATGACACCTTCATAATAATCGACTTTTTCATGAATACGTCCAGATGATGATTTCATCCGGTAATGAATCTGATCGGGAGATCCATATAAAACAACGTTAAGTGCGTCTCTTGATAACTCTGATGTAGGGAGATTCATATCGATTGAGTAATGTTTACAGACTTCTCCAAGCATTAAAGAATATAGATTTTCGGATTCATTATTTTTATATGGCAGTAGTCCACCATCATTTAAACTCTTGGCTGGATCTAAGACCAAATCTTCGGATAATTCAAGTTTAACACCTAGTCCATTGCAATAAGGACAAGCCCCAATCGGTGTGTTGAATGAGAAAAGTCTTGGTTCTAAATCTGGAATGGTGAAATCAGAGTCAGCACAACTATAGTTTTGTGAGAAGTGAAGCATGGTTTCATCATCGACAAGTACTTTTGTCTTGCCACCCGCGAGTTTTGCTGCAAGTTCTAATGCATCATAGAGTCTACTTCTCAAACCATCCTTTTTAATGATTAAACGGTCGATGATCAAATAAAAATCATGTTTTTTATTTTTATCGAGTTCAGGCATGTCTTCAAGCGTATAAGACTCACCATTGATGTATGCTCGTGTGAATCCTTCTTTCATATATTGTTCCTGAAGTTTCTTATGAGTTCCTTTTTGCTGTTCAACAACAGGAGACATCACCAAGACTCTTGAACCTTCTTTCAAATTCAAGACTCTTAATGTCATTTCTTCAATCGATTGTTTCGATAGTGGCTCATCACTACCTGGACAATAGGGAATCCCAACTCTTGCATAAAGAAGTCTTAAATAATCATAAATTTCTGTCACAGTACCGACAGTTGATCTTGGGTTATTGGAAGTTGTCTTCTGGTCGATGGAAATCGAGGGAGACAAACCATCGATTCGATCGACATCTGGTTTCTCGAAGTTTCCTAAAAACTGTCTTGCGTATGCCGATAGTGATTCCATATATCTTCTTTGACCTTCTTGATAGAGTGTATCAAAGGCTAAAGATGATTTCCCAGAACCTGAAATACCCGTCATGACAACGAGTTTATTTTTAGGAATATCGATATCGATATTTTGCAAGTTATTTTCTCTTGCACCATGTACTTTAATATAATCCATCAATCATCACCTTGAATGTCTGTTCGTCAATCACTTGGATGCCGAGTTCGTTCGCTTTCTTCAATTTCGATCCTGCATCCTCACCGCAGACAAGAAAATCCGTCTTTGGAGAAACGGAAGACGATACCTTACCACCGAGTTTTTCGATGATTTCTGTTGCTTGTTCTCTCGAAAAAATGGATAATTTACCCGTTAAAACAATGGTCTTGTTGTTAAAATCATGGGCAATGGTTTCTGCTTTTTGATAATTCATGTTCAGCCCTAACGCTTTGAGCTCATGAATCATTTCTTGATGCTTCGGATTTTGGAAATATTCTGTAATCGATTGTGCAATCATGTCACCAATATCAGAAATTTCTAATAAATCTTCATACTGAACACCCATGAGTGCATCCATGGACGGATAATGTTTTAGAAGTGTTTTTGCGACTTTCGCACCCACATGCTTAATACCCAAACCAAAGATCAAGCGGTCCAATGTCTGTGATTTACTGTTTTCAATTGCGGATAACAAGTTGTCAATCTTCTTATCACCAAATCCAGGCAATGTCTTGAGTTCTTCTTTGTACTCTTTGAGTTTATAAATATCTGGAATTGCGTTTAAATATCCTAGATCATGAAATATTTCAACCACACGTTCACCTAGGGTATCGATATCCATCGCGACACGGCTTGCGAAGTGGATAAGACTATTGATGTTTTTTCCAGGGCAATCAGGATTGGTGCAATAATGATCCGCTTCTCCAGCTTTTCTAATCAAAGGTGAAGCACACACTGGACATGATTCAATCATTTCAAATGGAACTTGTCCATTTCTCTTAGATGTAACAACAGAAAGTACCTCTGGTATGATTTCACCAGCCTTATGAATAATGACAATATCACCCACTCGAATGTCTTTCATGCGGATATAATCTTCATTATGGAGTGTTGCACGAGCAACCGTTGAACCAGAAACTAAGACTGGTTCTAATTCAGCAACAGGCGTGACCACGCCTGTACGACCAATTTGGAAAGTGATTCCTTTGAGTAAGGTTTCAACTTGTTCTGCTTGAAATTTATAAGCAGTTGCCCATTTCGGTGATTTTGCAGTGTATCCAATTTTGTCATAAAGATTGAATTCATTGACTTTGATGACAACACCATCGGTATCGTAGGAAAGCTTATGTCTGAATACATCATCTGATTGTATTTGATCAACGAGTGCATCAACCGTCTTGACATGGTGATGATGGGGGTTGACTTTAAATCCTAATCTTTTCAAATAATCAAGAGCTTCCATTTGAGAAGACACATACCGTTTTGCATTCACAATGGTATAGATAAACAAATCTAGATTTCTCGATGCAACAATGCTGCTATCTAATTGTCTAATCGTACCTGCAGCTGCATTTCTTGGATTTGCAAATAGAGGTTCATTCTGAGTAATTCTCTCTTCATTCACTTGATTAAAGCTCTTATGGGGCATGTAAATTTCCCCTCTGACTTCAATCGTGATGGGTTCATTTAATCGTAACGGTAAACTTTTAATGGTTCGCACATTGTTTGTAACATCTTCACCAACGGTACCATTACCTCTGGTTGCCGCACGTACAAAAACGCCTTCCTCATAAAGAAGGCTTACAGCGAGCCCATCTATTTTTAACTCAGTAACAAACGTGTAACCATCTGTAATCTTAGCAATACGTTCATCGAAACTTCTCAACTCAGACTCTGAAAAAACATTGGCTAGACTCATCATGGGAACTTGATGTGTTACCTTATTAAATCCGTCTAAAACAATGCCACCGATGCGAGATGTTGGTGAATGATCAACCTTGAATTCAGGGTATTTGCTTTCTAAAGAAACCAATTCAGCCATGAATTGATCATAGGCTGCATCGGATAGTGTTGGTGTATCTTTGGTATGGTAATCCTCGTTTGCTTTCTCGATGATGGCGATTAATTCAGCCATCCGTTCTTTGATTGTCATCAAAATCACCCAATGATATTATATCATTAAGGACCTGTTTTGGGATGGGTTTCACCCCACTTTCACGAATAAATTGAGATGATGGGAAACGGTGTGATGTGCTGTTTAGGGTGACATGAGAAAGGTATAAAAACCGTTTTGCTCGTGTGATTGCAACAAACATAAGTCTTCTTTCTTCTTCGAGTTCTCGTTGTCTATTCTCTTGGTTCGATGGTAAGACACCTTGTTCGAGTCCGATGATGATGACTGCTTCAAATTCAAGACCTTTGGCTTGATGGATTGTCATGAGATGTAGACCAAAAGAATCTGCACTATGATCATCAATTTGATAGGGGATGAAACTATCATGTAGATGCTGCAATAATGTATAGACTCGGTTGTGATTCCGGTAAAGGACTGCAATTTGATTGAGTGATATGTGCTGTCTTTGTAAGTATTTGAGAAGTCTTCCAATCATCATTGCTTCCTTTGTTTCATCCATTTGATGGATGGCATATGCATGGAAACGATGCTGATGAAAAGGGATTAAATCTTTCTGGTAAAGTCTGTCATTTCGCCTGATGATGCGATTGGCGTGTAGAATGATGTTGGGTGAAGAACGATAGTTGATTTTAAGTGTATAGACTTTTGCATGAAATGATTTGACATATAGTGATATGATTTTTGAGGATGCTCCTCTGAACCGATAGATACTTTGATCTGGATCTCCAACAGCGAGTACTGAAGTATCTTTTTTAATCAAGTATTTCAATAATTCATATTGAAGTAGATTCGTATCTTGAAACTCATCCACAAAAAGATATCGATAGTGATAGTTGTGTGTTCCTTTCAATATTCGAATCATGTCGAGCAGTAAATCATCAAAATCTTTGATGCCATGTGTCTTTAAATATGCTTGATATTTTGTATATTGATAAGGTCTAGGCATTTGAAAAAGATTATTTTTATACCGAGTAATTTGGAGTAATTCATCTCTTCTAAAGGGAAGTTTTTCTTCTTCAACCATGGTAAATGACATCTTGTAATCTTCTTTCAATCTCAAGAAACAAAACTGATGAAACGTGTGAATATCGACTTGATCATTACCGACACGTTCTCTCATCTCATGTGCTGCTTTTCGTGTGAATGTAATCGCAAGTATCTCTTTGGGTTGTACGCCTTTTGATAAAAGATGTTTGATTCGTTCGACAATCACTCTCGTTTTACCGCTACCCGCACCAGCAAGTAAAAAAAGAAAGCGTTCGTTTGAATCAACCACTTTCTTTTGTTCATCATTGAGTTCCATCACATCACCCTACTTATGATAGGCAGATGGATGTTTATTTTCTTTGTTTACGAAGTGCTGGATGACTTTCTAAAATCTTTTTGATACCATGGGGCATTGCAAATGCGATGGTTGCAATATCATCATCTACACGGATCACAACGCCTAAACCAAACGCGTTATGTTCGACTTTATCTCCAGCTTTTAACAGATGAGATACTTGATTGTTATCATAAAGTGTCTTGGGGCTATCCACTTTCACTCTGGATTCCTGAATGAATCGAGAGGGATATGAATATCGCATTGAACCATACACCATGCGTTGATCTGCATAACTCATGTATAATTTTTCTTTCGCTCTGGTGATTCCAACATAAGCAACTCTGCGTTCTTCTTCCATCTCATGTGGATTCATCAGTGATCTGTCACTTGGGAAAATATTTTCTTCCATAACAACCATGAACACCACTCTGAATTCCAAACCTTTCACTTGATGATATGTTGATAACTTCACATGATTGAAATCTTCAACATCTTGGTCCTGGTCAGAATAAAGTGCGATTTGATCGAGTTGTGACGTGAGTCTTTCAATGAAAGATCCTTCATAATACGTATCGCCTCTTGCAAATACGTTTTGAAGTTCTTTCAGGTTTGCGATTCTGTCATCATTGATCTCATCACCTTCAGCACGTAACATATCAATATATCCCGTTTTTGCCATTAAATACGGCATGATCTGAGATAATTCGACCATGTCATTAAAATCCTTTTGCATGCCTAAAATCAAGTCTTTGAATTCAACAAGACTCTTTCTTGCTGCTGGTGTCAAATCGGTGTAATCGATGGCTTGAAACATCGAAACGCCGAGTTCTTTCGCTTTTTGCTCGATTTTTTGGATACTTACATTCCCAATGGAACGTTTGGGTACATTGACAATACGTTTCAAATAGAAATCCAATTCGGGGTTTAATACAGTTCTGATGTATGCTAGTGCATCTTTAATCTCTCTGCGTTCATAGAATGAGATACCCCCATAAATGACATAGGGAATACCCTCTTTAATCATGGCTTCTTCAAAAAGTCTGGATAATGCATTGTTACGATAGAGTACAGCGATATCATCATATTCGATTCCTTGTTGTTTGAGTCTTTGAATCTCATTGACGACAAAGAAGGTTTCTCGAATATCATTTTGTGCATGGTGAATCACTGGCGCATCACCCACACCCAAATCACTTTCTAAGTTTTTGGCTGCAGGACGGTTCATATTGTATTGAATGAGTTGATTGGCAGCTTTTAAGATTTGATTGGTCGATCTGTAGTTTTGATCCAAGACCACTTGTGCAGATCCAAAATCTTTAGCAAACAATCTTGCATTTTCATAGTTTGCTCCTCTAAACCCATAAATACTTTGATCTGGATCACCGACAATGAACACATTTTTATGTTGCATACCTAATATTTTTAAAATCTTATATTGGATTGCATCGGTATCTTGAAACTCATCGACCAGAATATGCTCAAAATACGTTTGATAATGATCTCTAACATTGGCGTGATTTTCCAAAAGTTCAAGGGTATAAATGAGTAAATCATCAAAATCGAGTAATTGATTATCTCTTAAATAACTTTGATATTTTTGATAAATACGTTCTTCATCAGTGCGTTCAAATTTTTCAAGTCTTCTACTTTTGTATAAGGAAAATAGATTCTTCAAAAGTTTAATTGAAAACATCTTCACATCATAGCCAAGACCCTTGATACAGTCTTGAATGATTTTCTTGCCATCATCTTCATCAATCACGTTGAATGAAGGACGATAGCCGTAAGGTAATTCACCAATATGGCGTTTTAGGATTTGAAGTCCGAATGCATGAAACGTGTATAACCATACACTCATCGCGTGGGGACCTGTCATGTTGATGACACGCTCTTTCATTTCTCGTGCTGCTTTGTTGGTAAATGTTACTGCAAGAATATGTTTTGGATTCGCACCTTGCATGATTAAATACGCAATTCTCGATGTGAGCGTTCGTGTCTTTCCTGTGCCAGCACCTGCAACGACAAAAAGTGGTCCTCCAGGGTGGACGACCGCTTTAAATTGAGATTCGTTTAGTGTAGCTAGCCAGTTCATGGCGCACCTACCTTTTATTTGTATGAACTCTTGAGTGGAACAATCTCATTGAAATTGAGTTTGCTTTCTTTGGGTTCATCGGTATTGAAATATCCATTTCTGATGAATTGGAATTTATCTTGAACTTTAACATGCTTCATGGAATGTTCTACAAAACCATGCTTGATGGTCCATGAATCATCATTGAATCTGTCGAGCAAATCCATAGAGTCATCACCAATGATCATGGGTCCGAAGAAATTGAATTGAGCGGGAACCGCATGGGTTGCTTCGACGTAATGGATGGTACCATTGGGTTTACGTTCATTAAATCCAGAACCGGAACGTGTCAGTTCATCATAGGATGCTAGAACTTCAATGACTTGACCATCTTTGTCATAAACTACATCGTGTGCTTTAATAAAATAGGAATAAAACAGTCTGACTTCTTCACCAAGTGCTAGTCTCTTATACTTGTTATTTGGCTTTGTAACCACAAAATCATCTGCTTCAATGTAGAGTGTTTTGCCAAAAGGAATGTGTCTTGAACCTAATTCAGGTTTCTCTGGATGGAAAGGCACATCGAAGTATTCAATCTTGCCTTCTTCATAATTTGTCAGTGTCACTTTGAGTGGGTTGATGACTGCCATGGTACGAAAAGCTTTTTCAGCCAAATCATCACGCAGTGCTGCTTCAAGCATATCATTTCCAGCAGTTGAATTCACTTTGGATAATCCTGTTGATAAAATGAACTTCTTGATGGATTCTGGTGTATAGCCTCTTCGTCTTAAGCCAGATAATGTAGGCATTCTGGGATCATCCCATCCTGTCACTTTACCTTTTTCAACCAGTTCTCTTAAGAACCGTTTGCTCATCACAGTGTTTTCAATCGATAGTCTTCCAAACTCGATTTGTCTTGGAATCTTAGGCATCTCGGTTTCACGAACAACCCAGTCATACAACGGTCTATGGTCTTCAAACTCAAGTGAGCATAGAGAATGTGTAATGCCTTCAATCGCATCTTCCAAAGGATGTGCATAGTCATACATCGGATAGATGCACCATTTGTTTCCAGTATTGTGATGTTCTGCATAAATGATTCTGTATAATGCAGGATCTCTTAAGTTCATGTTCGGTGAAGCCATATCAATCTTGGCACGTAAAACGCATTCGCCTTCATTGAATTTGCCAGCTCTCATTTGATAGAACAAATCCAAATTTTCTTCAACAGAACGATCTCTATATTTTGAGAGTTTACCTGGTGTATTGATATTCCCGCGGTCTTTAGATATCTCTTCAGCTGTGGAATGATCAACGTATGCCAATCCTTTTTTAATCAATAAAACGGCACGTTCAAACATCTCTTCAAAATAATCTGAAGCAAAATAAACGTTCTTGGGTTCATATCCTAACCAGCGGATATCATGCAAAATTGCCTTGACATAAATATCGTCTTCTTTTTCTGGATTGGTATCATCATATCTTAAGTTGGTATAGCCACCATAAGCACTTGCACTTTCAAAATCGGTAATGATGGCACGTGCATGCCCAATATGCAAAAATCCGTTCGGTTCTGGTGGGAACCGAGTAATGATTTCTGAATGTTTGCCGTTAGCAAGATCGGCTTCGATGATGGTTTTAATAAAGTTGGATGTGTTTTCCATGGTATCACCTCATTGTCTTACTTATTATATAGTAAATCTTGTAAAACCACAACAAATCAAACAAAAATCGACTGAGTTTTTCAGTCGATTTCATGTTGGTCAATTCTTATGGTTGAGGGCACATCCATAACAATTAACACTTAATTTGGACCCTTGTTCATGAAGGGATCGTGTGTATCCGAAAGGGGGTACATGTTCATGATATACCCGTTTCGGACATTTTAACAGTGCGTATATGACCTATTTTGCATGAATTTAGTTGATTGAATAAAAAAATGGTCCAGCATATGCTGCACCATTGTGAATTACGGTTGAGGAATTAAATCAAACAAATCAGCGTATTCTTCTTCAAGTCCAGATAGAGCATCTAGAAGTGATGTATAGAGTGCTTCTTGTTCTGCATCATCTAAGTTTTCCATTTCAGCGAGTAAAGCTTCAATCGCTTCTTCTGTATCTACTTCAGGATTGGTTAAACTATCAATGACATCGGAGATTGCATCTTGAACTTCGGGAGTCAAATTTGGATCATTTTGTACGATATCTAAAACATCTTGAACGGCTTCAGTGATTTCAGCAAGTGGAATACTATCATCGAGTTGTACATAGAGTCTTAAGTTTCCATTGACCATTGCTACTTGACTGAGTGTCATACCTGCTTGAGCAAGCTGATCGTTGAAATTTTGAATGACAAACTGTCCATCGACAATCATATCGTTATCGCCAATCAGTGTCAAAATACCATCAATATATTCTTCACCTAAAGTGACTAGACCTGCAGAAAGTGAATTCAAGGCAATGACCAAATCATTTCCACTGATGGCTGGTTCAGCCTCAAGTTTAATGATGGTTTGGAACTTCTTCAAAGGATCATTGATATCTTGAATGATGATTGGAATGGCAATGACAAATGATTCACCCATTTCAGCATAGGGTGCCAGTGCAGTTAAGGAGATTTCATCGGTTAGATTCGATTCAATCAATGCTCCAGATGGCTGTAGGTTTGCTCTTAGCATGTATTCTAGAATTCGATTGAGTGTGAATGCATCCAGTTCAATGAATGGATCAGTTGTTGTTGATAATGTTGAGAAAATGAGCGCACTTGCTTTAGCAGCAAAGATTGATTGTAGTTGTGATTCATCGGTAATCTTTTCTAGTGCTGTCAATTGGAATGGCGCTGAATCATCTTTAAGTTTACCTAAAGCGATGGATCCACTGAATACTTCATCTTCAAAACCAATGTCAACGAGTTCATTTTCTTTCACAAATCCAAGCAGTGCAGAGACTAAGGCTCCAGTGTTTGGATCTTCTTGAAATTGGGATGCAACAAGTTCTTGAATATCAACTTTGATTTCTCTTTCTTGGGGATCAAATGTTGCAAAACCATCGACTAGTCCGCTGATGAGCGCTTCTAAATCTTGACCTGTTGCCTGTTCAGCTGCCCAGCTTGCTGCTGAGAAAACCCAAGCGAGTGGAATGTTACCCACTGTGAATTTTTCAAGTTTAAGTATGATTTCATCGGTATTAGCTGTCAGTTTAAATGTAATGAGTACTCTAGTCTTATAGGTAAAATCTAATGCAGAATACTTCAAATGAAGACCAGATTCGATTTCAACAATGTCTTCTTTAAAGCGTACCCATGTACCTTGATAGCCATAGGTCACACCCATCATCTCATCGTATAAGACATAGTTTTTAATGGTGTCTTCTTCGTTTTCATCCAAATATCCTGGATTCATACCCAAGAATATACCTTTGATCAATGCATTGGCTTGTTGTTGCGAAAAGCCAATACCAACTTCAGAATCCACTGTATTTGATGTTAAAAATGTATCCATCTCTTCCTGAACCATAGCGGTCAGTGTAAAATCACCAGATACACCTTCGAAATCTTCAACAGGTATCTCAACACTCTTATAAGCGAGTGCGAGAAAAATCAGTGGAAGTGCAACGATGGAAAGAATAGGTAATACAATCAGTTTAAATAAAAACTTCATAGCAAATCACTCCCTTTGATATATATCATATTCTTTTGATATGGAAAATACAATATTTTCGCTTGATAGACGGAAATACTGACTGAAAGCCTTGAGTTGTATCATCTATGATGTTGAATCAATCCTCTCAATGGTTTCATTTCAACATCATCATATCATATTTAGAAAAAAGATGAATCATTTCAATCATAATCATAAAAAAATCACCCGCAAAGGTGATGGATGTTTCTTGTTAATCTTCAATGGATAATGTTGAAGTACCGCCCAGTAAATAATTGGGTAATGCTCCTTTTTTTAAATAATGATGATATGCTGCCGCACCAATCATGGCAGCATTGTCTGTGCAATATTCCATCTTTGGCATGATGATTTCATAACCTGGGATTTCTTGATGAATTCGATTTCTAAGCCCTTTATTTGCAGCAACGCCACCCGCAACAATGATTTGATTCACTGAAAATGCATGTGCTGCAAGTCGAGTCTTTTCAATGATGACATCCAAGACACTCGCTTGAAAGGATGCACACATATCGTTGATTCTAATCTCTTCATTTTTTTGATGTGCATTGTGAACGACATTGATGACCGCACTCTTTAATCCAGAGAAACTAAAATTAAATTCCTTCTTATCTAAAAAAGGACGAGGAAGATGATAGGAATCTATTCCAAGTTGTGCAAGTTTGTCAACGACTGGTCCTCCTGGATATGGAAGTCCGAGTGTACGAGCAACTTTATCGTATGCTTCTCCGACTGCATCATCCATGGTTGTACCTAGGAGTTTGAAATTCATATGATCAGACATATAGATTAATTCGGTATGTCCTCCAGATATGAGCAGTGCGAGTGCAGGAAACTTGATATCATAATCAATATTGGCAGCATAAATGTGACCAACCAAATGATTGATGCCAACAATTTTCTTTCCATGTGCAAAAGCAAACGCGGTTGCTGCATTGATTCCTGTCAATAAAGATCCAATCAATCCTGGGCCTTCTGTGACTGCAACCAAGTCAATATCTATTTCGGTGATATTGGCTTCTTTAAGCGCTCGTTCGAAAACTCTCGTCATGTGAACCACATGATTTCTAGATGCAATTTCAGGAACAACACCACCATAAACAGCATGGATATCTATTTGAGAAAGCACGATATGACTGAGCACTTTTTTACCGTCTTCGACAATCGCAACACTCGTTTCATCACAACTTGATTCAACTGCTAAAATGATCATTTCCGCACCTCCTTCACATAAACGACTGCATCTTCATTGATGTAATATTCTTTTCTAATGTGAGACTTTCTAAATCCGTATTTCTCATAAAGTGCTTGAGCACCTTTGTTCGATTTTCTCACTTCAAGCGTCAATAAAGACACATGATTCTTTTTTAAATACTCTAAAGCATGTTCTAAGATAGCAGATCCTACACCCATGTTTCGGTGTGCTTCAGAAACTGCAAAATTCATCACTTCAGCATGCTCATCGACCGCTCTTAAACCCATATACCCAATGATTTCATGGTTCTCTTCATAGACAACATAATAAGCAAAAGGATTGAGCGCGATTTCATCATAGAGAAAAGATTCAGAAAGTGGTTCACTGAATGTTTGTTTCTCTAGTGCTGCAATCGATAGTACATCACTTAAAGTCGCTTTTCTGATCATGGTTCGTTTCCGCTTCAGTTTTTCTCAAGTAATTCGGTTCTAGGTCGTGAATATCTTCAACAACTGTCGATGTTTCTATAATTCGCTTGATATTGATTTCAAAGTTTCTGTCATCGATGATGACTGTTTGAGCATTTTTTGCAATATCGAGAGTATATAATTCTGCTAATTTTAAATATGTGTCTGATTGAATCACTTTGCCATCTTCATAGATCGCTGAAAAAACAAATCCTCTTCTAGCATCGATACATGCAGCAATTTTACCTTCATAACCAGATGTCATGAAATAAAGTGAACTAATGACTTTAAGTCTAATGTTCTTGGTGTATGCTAGCATCTTTGCAACAACAACAGCGATTCTAATCCCTGTATAAGATCCAGGTCCATAACCGATGATGATTTCATCCATTTGATCTAAAGTGACTTTGTTTCTTTTTAAGACCTGATCAATTCGGTCTACTAAATATTTCGCATGATCTCTTGATGCAATCCGAATTGAAAAATCAACTAAGATTTCATCTCTTGCATAAGCAACATACATGACATTGGTGGATACATCAAAAAGAAGTCTTTTCATATGTATTGCACCGCCCTCTTACAAGGGATACCAACACACGTGAGTACAAACTCTCTTTCGTGTTCTCCTATTTTTTTAATTTGAACGAGTAAATAGTCTTTAGGTATGAATTCAGAGACTTGATATGGCCACTCGACAACAATCATGCCCATGCCATCAATATACTCTTCCAAGTCAAAATCCATGCCTACACCTTCTAGTCTGTATAAGTCTAAATGATAGAGTGTTTTGAAACGGTCTTTGGATGCGTATTTTTTCATGATGGTATAAGTAGGACTATTCACAACAGCAGTGATTCCAATGGCTCTTGCAAGTCCTTTGGTGAATGTTGTTTTACCGGATCCAAGTTCTCCATCCAGTAAAATTAAGATTTTAGGTTCGTCTTTCAAAAGTAAACCGAGCTCGTATCCCAAGCTCTCGGTTTCAACTTCTGAATATGTTCTTTTCATTTTCAATGGAATCCCTACTTTAAGATATTTTCGTAACCCTTTTTGCCGAGTAATGCAAACATATTCTTCTTATATGCTTCAACACCTGGTTGATTGAATGGATTGACATCAATCAAATATGCTGAAAGTGCACATGCCTTCTCAAAGAAATAGACAAGATATCCAAATGTGTAGGCATCAAACTGTGGAATGGAAAGTAACATATTGGGTACAAGTCCATCTTGATGTGCCATCATGGTACCTTTGAGTGCTTGTTCATTCACGTATGAGAGGGGTTTTCCTTTCAAATAGTTCAGTTCATCTAAGTCTTGATCTTCTTCTGGAATGAAAACATCTTTCTGAGAATGTTTGACGGAAATGACGGTTTCAAACAGGTGTCTTTCGCCTTCTTGAATGTATTGACCGAGAGAATGTAGATCGGTTGAGAATCCTGCAGAAGCTACAAATAATCCTTTATGGTCTTTACCTTCGGATTCACCAAAGAGTTGTTTCCACCACTCATTTAAATAGAGTAGATTGGGCTCATATCCAACAAGCATTTCGATTTTCTTGCCTGAAGTATAGAGTAAATAACGTACAACGGCATAAAGATACGATTCGTTTTCTTTCAAGTCAGGATTAGAAAAACGTTTGAGTGCATCTTGTGCACCTTTCAGTATTTGGTCAGTATCAATGCCTGCAGCTTTCAGTGGTAATAAGCCTACTGCAGTAAGCACAGAGAAACGTCCACCAACATCATCTGGAATGACAAACATTTCATATCCATTTTCTTTGGAAACAGTATAAAGTGCACCACGTTTTTTGTCTGTGGTTGCATAAATTCTTGACTTCGCTTGCTCTTTTCCATATTTTTCTTCAAGTGCTTTTTTAAGTACTCTAAATGCGATGGCAGGTTCTGTAGTGGTTCCTGATTTTGAGATCACATTGACTGAAAAATCTTTGTCTTTCAAATAATCTAAAAGATTGGATAAATAGTGTCCACTCATCTGATGTCCTGCAAAGACGATTTCGAGTGCATCTTTTTTGAAGGGGTCATTTAAGAATTCAAGACCAGCTTTAGCACCTAAATACGATCCACCAATACCAATCACTACAAGCACTTGACTGCTTTGTCTAATGCGTTCAGCAGATTTTAAAATGCGCGCGTATTCAGCTTGATCATAATCTACAGGTAAAGTTAACCACCCGAGATAATCACTACCTTTTCCAGTTTTTTCATGAATCACTTTGTGTAATTGATTGACTCTATCTTGCAGCGATTCTGGTTTTTGACTTAAGAATGACTGTGCGTCATGGATGTTTAATGCGATGTGTGACATGTGATTATTCCTCTGATTTCTTTGTTTTTTCAATCCAGTGTGGTAATGCTTTGGATAACGAATGGAATCCGATTTTGATTTTCACCATGTTCTGAATTTTAGGATGAATCGGATTGGCTTGTTTATAGGAAAGTTTAAGTCTTTTGTTTTCCTCATCAATTTCAAGGACGACAACATCGACCATATCACCAACACACATGATTTCACCAATGGCAGATACATACTGGTCTGACACTTCAGAAATATGAATCAAGCCTGAATAGTCGTCGCATGACACGAAGACTCCGTAGGGTTGAATTCCTGTGATTTTACATGTGATTTGATCCTTAATATTCATATCCAATAACCTCGAACATCATTATATCATATTTAATATGATGAGGGCTGAAAAATGAAAGAAAGTGAAAATGCACGTCATTTTGATCAATCGAATCAGAGGACATTCTCTTTAAAAAGCCTCATGATATAATGGAAATACACACAAAACGATGAGGAGTATCTATGCAGAAATTGATTTGTTTAACATCAAGAACTTTGATTGAGAATGGTATTGAAAAGCAGTTTGTCAACACAAGATATTTGACACCTTTGATTGAACGTGGTTTGAATACAGTGATGCTCACACTTGAAAATCCGAACCCAGAAATGATCTTTGATTTATGTGATGGATTTGTTGTCACTGGCGGCGTAGATTTAAATCCTGAAACGTATCATAAGATCAACGAAGGACTTTCTAAGGATGTTTGCGACCGATTGGATAGACTTGATCAACAAGTCATATCCTACGCGAAATCGCATCATAAACCACTTCTTGGTATTTGCAGAGGACATCAGAGTTTAAATGTCTTCATGGGAGGGAGTCTCATTCAAGATTTAGGTTCTATCGGAAAAAGTCATGAACACATTTCTGATCATCACACCATCCATGCAATGCCAAATAGCTTCGTTGAACTCGATAAACATCTTAAAACCAATAGTTTTCACCATCAAGCCATCGACCAATTGGCTCCTGATTTTAAGATCTTTGCAACGCATGAGGATGGTACCATCGAAGCCATCATTCATAAGGAATTACCCATGATTGGTGTTCAGTGGCATCCTGAGGCGAGTCCAACATCAGAAGTATCAAAACGCATTTTCGATGCATTTTTAAAACTCATCAAATAAGAGGGCGTCCAAACGGACACCCTCTTTTATTCATACGCGAGATAGATTCCTAATCCACCTAATCCAACATGTGCAGATACAACAGCACTGATGACACCAGTGATTTTAATATCAATTTGATCATCGATCCTGAAGATTTCATGCTCGAGTTCTTTGGCTTGAATGCTTTGATCGACATAAGCAATTCTCACGATGACTTTACCTTGTGTCAAGAGTTTTTTCGTTTCTTCAACCAGATAGAGAAGAACATTGCTGAAGTTTCTGACTTTGTGTTCTAAATCGAGTACACCTTGTTTAAATCTCAAGATTGGTTTAATCTTTAAGATATTTCCAATCATGGCTTGTACTCTGCCGATTCTTCCGCTTTTGATGAGTGATTGCAAATTGTCAATGGTAAATATAATTGATCCTCTTGATTTGAGTTGTTCAAGATAATTCAGTGCTTGAATAACATCGTGTCCTTCCTCTAGATATTCTATAAGTTTCTCAGTCATGTAAGCACCACCGTTGATTGTGGACTCTGAATCAATGACGTGAATTTTGTCATTTTCTAAAATGGTCTTTCCTAAAGTTGCGCTATTGTATGTTCCAGACAGTGATTTGGATATGGTGATACAGATAACATGCTCAAATGTTTTTAATTGTTCTTCATACGCTTTGATGAATTGTTCTGGTGAAGGTTGTGAGGTCTTAACATCACCCTTATTTTTAATGGCTTGAATGACTAGGTTTGGATCAAATGTTTGATCAACATACTCTCTTCCGTCAATGATGACTTTTAAAGGAACGACAGTGATCGCATGTTCATTTGCGAATTTCTTCTCTAATCCAAATGTAGAATCTACCACAATACCTACTGTTCTTTTCATATATTTCCTTCCTTTCTGATCATTTTTATCATATCATGAACATCCACTTACATCAAACAAGAAAAAAAGGACGAATGCGTCCTTTTTGGATTAATCTACCGTAATGACTGCAATCACGCCAGGCACATTTTCAAGAAGCATTGTTTCAATGCCTTGTTTTAATGTAACATCAAGTGCCATGCATCCGTCGCATGCTCCAAGCATCTTTACATAGACGATGCCGTCTTCAACATTCAATACTTCAATATCTCCACCGTCTCTTTGCAGATACGGTCTGACTTTATGAATTAAATCCAGTACTTGTTGTTTGGTATCATTCACAGGGTATCACCTATCCTTATCAATTCTAGTTTACTCTTTTGGTGCTTTTTGTTCAACTGATTCATCTTGTACGGGTTTCATTCTTTTTAAAACATAGTGTGGGCAGTTCAAATTGCAAGACTCATTTAAGTAATCTGGAATTCTTTTATAGCCGTTGGGGGATTTAGGGTCGGAATTGAATCCTTTGATGCGTAGAATCGATGATGACATATCACCAACCAAATAGGTGTAGCGATCAAAAGCAACATCGACATATCGCTCTGTGAATTTGAGAAGATCAAATGCTTCTCTATAGTTTTTAACAAGTTCAAACTGTCCGAAATCTGTATCGATGATCATTTTATACCCTCTTCATGATGACGACTGCTTCAGCAGCAATCGCTTTTTGTTCGCCGATCGCATCCATCTTTTCATAAGTGGTTGCTTTCACGCTGATTTGTTCTTTAGTAATGCCTAAATGTTGACAGATAGAGTCACGAATGGCTGAAATGTGTGGGTTTAACTTAGGTAGTTCAGCATAGACAGTCGCATCCACATTACCAATTGTATAGCCCTTTGATTTAATCATCTCATAGACATCTTTAATGATTTTAACACTCGACATATCTTTTGTTTTTTCAATCGTGTCTGGAAAATGTGTGCCCAAATCACCAAGTGCGAGTGCTCCAAGCATTGCTTCTGCAATGGCGTGTAAGAGTACATCAGCGTCACTATGTCCAAGTAATCCTTTTTCATAGGGAATTTCAATACCGCCGAGGATGAGTGGTCTTCCTGAAACGAGTTGGTGAATGTCGAAACTGTGTCCGATTCTCATGGATTCTTCCCTTTCCAGATGGTTTTTCACATACATTAAATCTTGTGGGTATGTCACTTTTAAATTAGGTTCTTCATTGATCACAATTTTAATCTTTTCCTCAGGATAAAATGCCTGATAGAGGGCAATATCATCATCATAGGACTGATTAGATCGTTGGTATGCATATCTAATTTTCTCAGCTAAAAATGCCTGAGGTGTTTGAGCAAGGATGAATGACTCACGGTTCATTGACTGTAAAACGCCTGATTCATATCGCTTGATGGCTTGAGTCACCTTTTCGGCGAGTAGTACTGCATCTTGAAACTCAAGTGCTTTTTCAATCTCCATGATTGCCTTCTTCGTGATGAGTGGACGTGCAGCGTCATGAATGTAGACATAAGGAGTTTCAACTGCTTTAAGTCCAAACATGACAGATTCACTTCTTGTTTTACCACCGATGACCATTTTGATGTTATCTCTAACATATTTTCTGAAATCGTTGATATCATTTTTATTCACAACCAACACAATTTCAAAACCCATTTCTAAAAACGTCTCAACAGAATAGAGAAAAAGTGGTTTGTGATTGATCTCAAACAACACTTTCGATTGATTCAGTTGTGCTCTGCTACCTGTTCCGGCAGCAACTATCAACGCAGTATTCATAGTCTCCCAGTATAATAAGTATCCAGTCTTTGATCGTGTTCTTGAATCTCGAATGTTTCAACTTCTTGGAATCCATAAATGACTCCAACCACATGTTTCGGTCTGACTTGTGATAGAAATTGATCGTAATATCCCTTACCATAACCAATTCGATATCCTGATTTTGAAATGGCCAGTGCTGGAACAATCATATAATCAATGTCTTGATCAACGATTTTTCCTTCGGTTGGTTCCATGACACCAAATGCACTTTTTGCAAAGGTCTGCATGGGTTCATATTCGATGAAGTGCAATGCTTGGTTGATGATTTTTGGAAATGCAATACGTCTTTGACCGACAAGTGTCATGAGGTTGACTTCATGTCCCATCGGATAAAAGATGGCGACTAACGATGCAGATTTAAAATGAGGATCCTTTTCCAACTTCGATAAAATGACCTTGTTTTCTTTTTGGAGGATTGCTTGATCCATCGAATCACGCATGTCCTTCATGTGTTTTCTTAAGTCTTTCTTGGTCATGAAACAATATCCTTATAATAACAACCGTGTGACGTGAATTGAGGATTTTCAGCAATCTTTAATGCTTGCAAAGAAGCTTGATACAACTGATGCTCATCGTGTGCATCACTGCCACCAATCGATATGCCTGCAAAGACTTCAAGTTCAACAGAAATCGATCCATATTGCATGACTAGATTCAAGAATGTCTTATTCGAACGAATGCCATTTTGCAAGACATCCATCTTTCTAGGATCTGTGATGGTGATGGCAAACTCAATGCCTGAGACTCTAAATATATCTCCACTTTCACTCACGAATGTTGTTCTGAGTTTCTTGATGTATTCTGCCATTAACATATTCCCAATTTCACGGCCATGCGTATCATTAATTTTGGGCATGTTTTTCAATCTAATCACGCACAGTTGGAAATAACGATTGTCTCTGAATAGCTTATTCATCGAGACCATCAAATCATTGGTATCTTTCAAACGATCAAGTTCATCGATATTGGATGCTAAATAATGTTTAGTCTTCATGGGGTTTAATGTACCCATGATGACTGCACTCTTTGTATCTTCAAAGAGACGCTTTCCTTTTTCTTTAAACCACATGTATCTACCATTAACCATGATACGATACGAGGTTGAATACTGTTTCTTATTCACAGTTAAATCGCCCAATAAAGCCAAGTACTTCTTTAAGTCTTCAGCTTCAATCAAGCGTCTGAAATCAGTTAAATCTAATGTATTCCCGGGTAAATCAAGCATAGACACAAGCATATCTGAAGCCCAGATGATGCGTTCATCTAAGTCAATATAGAACAAGCCTTCTTCAGTAATCTCTAGGGTTGCAATGAACTTATGACGAATGCTTTCAAGCTCTTGATTGCGTTCGTTCAATTCTTTTTCAACAGCAAGCAAATCGAAGTTTGCCTTCTTTTCACCGACACAAATTCTACCCTTATACTTCCCAAGTGCATAAACCGGTTGCATCACCATGTGAAGAACAACAGGATTACCATCAGCATTCATGAAACTCAATTCTTCAACTTCTGAATCTCCAGCTTTCGCTGTTTCACGATACCCCTGATAGTAACTCTCGAGCGATCTGTTATTCACTTCTTGTCCATTGAGTTTGGTAAAACGAATTGCTTTATTGAAAATAGAAAATAACTTTTTACCGATAACATCTTCTTTTTCCATATTGAGTTCATGGAGAAGTGATGCACTCATATCTTTAATACGTTCTTTTTTATCAACAACATAATAAGCATTCCATCTGGAATTCTTAATACTCTTGACGAAGAGTTGATAGTGATTAGCTTTCAATGTTGACGTTTTAAATGTGGAATATAAAATCATTAAGAATACAAAGTACATGAAGAAATTGAATCCAATATAGATTTGCTCATATAAAGCATTCCCTTGAATCATGGATTGATAAACGACAAAAACCACCACGGCAATCGTGATGTTGAAGAATGCAAGAACTAATCTGTTTTTAAGTACTTTTTCACTTTGGATACTCTGAATGATGATCAGAAACAAAGAGAAAACAGTAATGATGAGCGGATAAATTGGATGTTGAAGCATTCAGATCACCTGTTTATAAATTCGGAACGACATAGAAGAGTGCAAGCATGATGATGGTTACAATCACCGATAGCACATAAACCATCCACTTGTTCTTTGAAAAATAGAGTGCTGTTTTTTCTGCAAAATTACGATTGGCAAATGCTTTGAGTGGTTCAAGTAGAATATTGAGTAATTTTTTGAACATATTATCCCTCACTTCATGAACATATTGATGTATTCCATCAACTTGTCTCTGTCATTGATCTTAAGCATGATTCCTTCAACTGCAATCGATATATTGCCCGTTTCTTCTGAGACAATGACTGTCAAACTATCTGTGATTTCACTGATACCAAGTCCTGCACGATGTCTTGACCCTGTTGTCTTTTCAAAGTTTTGATTATCAGATAATACGAAGTAAGCTCCCGCACAAAGAATGCTATCACCACGAATGATGACCGCACCATCATGAAGTGGTGTGTTTGGTGTGAAGATGTTGATGAGTACTTCTTTTGAAACGAAGCTATTCATCATGATTGCACGTTCAGCGTATTGATCGAGTGTATTATGTTTTTCAATCGTCATGAGTGCACCAATGTTTTGACCTGAAAGGAATACTGCTGCATCGACAATTGCTTGTTTGGTCTTTTCAGAGCCCATCACAAGTGTATCGTGTCTAGAATCTGCTTTCCATACCACTTCAAGTGAACGTCTGATATCAGGTGCCATGATGACAATCATCAAAATGGGTAACCATTCTGCGAGATACGTTAAGACTGGTGTGCTGATGAGTAAATCTAAGAGATTGGCAACATACGCCATCACATAGATGAATAAAAACGATATCGCAATCGATAGCATTCTTTTATTCGAAACCAGGAATTTAACGAGGAAAAAAACGAGAACCCAAACAATATAGGCATCGATTACAATTTTCCAAATGGGTATATTGAATAACATAGCATCGCACTCCTTTTTGACTATCACTATTATATCATAATATTGCTGTTCAATCATCATTATTCTTGGTCTAGAATCTGATACATCGTAACGCTTCTTGAGTTTGTCATGTTGTCTTTTTAATGAATTCATTCTATAATGATAGTGCACATGTGAGCATCACAAGTGCATTCGATGTGGAGGTTAGAAGATGTACAGCGAACTCAAACTAGAATTCAATCTGATTATCACTGTATGCTAGCCCGAACTGATGGAATTTTGATTTTCTGAATCCATCATTCATACACAAGATCCGGGAGACCATACAAGGGTCTTTTTATTTTCGAAAGACTATCTCGTTAGCACTGCTATATTGACACTTAAACATAGAGAGGTACTTTATGGATCAAGCATTACTCGTCGGACTTGCCTATAAACAGTCCGCAGAAGAAACATTTCAATCACTTCTTGAGCTTGAGGCACTTGCTGAAGCGCTCAACATTAAAACCAAGGACAAAGTTGTCCAAAACGCTAAAGAAATTACACCTAAGTTTTACATCGGAAGCGGTAAAGTTAAGGAAGTTAAAACGATCATCGATGTCCTCGATATTGATATCGTCATTTTTGATGACACCTTATCACCTGCACAAATTAAAAACTTAGAAAAAGAATTAGAAGTCCAAGTCATTGATAGAAGTTTTCTCATTCTATCCATCTTCTCAGAACGTGCACAATCTCGTGAAGCAGTCCTTGAAGTTGCACTTGCACAAAAAATGTATATGCTCCCAAGACTGATTGGACTTGGGAACTCACTTTCGAGACAAGGTGGTGGTTCTTACAATTCCAAAGGTCCGGGTGAAACCAAACTTGAACTGGATCGAAGAAAAATTGTCAATGATATTTCATTGATTAAACAAGAACTCGAAAAAATCAAAGCTGAGAAAATAGTTTCCAGAAAGCAACGCGTGAAAAGTCAGATACCTGTTGTAGCATTAGTCGGTTACACCAATGCTGGTAAGTCTTCTTTGATGAACAGCCTATCGTTATATTTAAAACACGATTCTGAGCCTGTATTGGAAAAAGATATTCTGTTTGCCACACTCGACACCAAAGCTAAGCGGTTGCAAAAAGAAAACTTTCCGCCATTCATTTTGATTGATACCGTTGGATTTGTGAACAAACTGCCTCACGAACTGGTCAGATCCTTTGAAACCACATTATCAGATGTGGTGAATGCTGATTTACTGCTTCATGTTGTCGATGGTGCAGCATTCAACCCTCTTCAAATTGATACTACACGGAGAGTACTCGAAGAAATCGGTGCAGATCATATCGAACGATTACTCGTACTGACTAAAAAAGAAATCGCAATCATTCCACCACAACTCGATGAAGATTATATATTCATGTCCAATAGAACCAAAGAGAATGTGGACGTATTGGTAGATGCGATTTATGGTCATTTGTATAAGGAAAATCGTATTCAAGTATTGAAGATTCCTTTTGATCAGGGTCAGTTATATTCAAGACTCAAAGAAAACAATACCATCTTAGAAACCAAATATGAGGCAGATGGCACATATGTGAGAGTCATTCTTTCACCAGAACAAACAGCATTGTATCAAACATACATCGTTAAATCTTAAATCAAACAAAAGGACCGACGATATCGGTCCTTTAATTTTAATATATCAACTATACTTAAGTGAATAACTAACAACAAACTAATCATAACGAAAAATACATTGTCTATTTCCATCGTATTTATTCTACATAAACAACTAGTACCTACTTAGTTTTCTGCTCAATAAATCTCTCTATTCTGTGGTAAAAGTTGTTTCATATACGGTCGCACCATTCTGCTCGGTTTCAAGTTCATAGATCACATCAAGTTTTAATGTATAGGTGGTATTGGAATCCAAATCAGAAAACACTTGATTAATGTTATTCACAGAGGTAAGTTCTCGATCTCCCCACATCGTGAACTCGTCAATTTTTGTATCTCCTTCATATAGAAACACACCATACGAAACGATGTAATAGTCGTTACTTAATAATTGAAAATCATAGATTACAAATGAGTTTCCAACTCTTATATTATTGATCAATCCGAAGACTTCAATGGGTAAAAAATCATCGGTGGTAAACTCAGAATAAGCAATTCCTATGGTTAAAAACTCACCATCAACGACAATCGTCCCTCTCATGACTGCAATATACTCTGTGCTTGGTTTTAAAGCTCGAAACCACACTTCATGACTAGCGCTCATGAGATGCTGGCCACTCGTATCACAGATGAAGTCCCATTCACTAGAAAAAATCTCGATACTTACATTACGCAACTGATGATCTTGATCTACAAGAGACGTTGTAAATTTCACTGTACTTTGATCAGTGTCTAGTACTGAAAGTGTGCCTTCTATTCCATAATCTAATGAATCAACACAAAAAGAATCAAAGCATTCTACATCTTGTTGCTCTGAACAGCCAACCAATAAGACAAATAACAGTAGCAAAATGATTTTTTTCATTGTAATCCCCCCCGTCATATTTAATGTTATTATACCAAATAAAAAAAGATTTGAAAGGTAACTCCAAATCTCTCATAAAAAATCTATGCGTTGTGTGACTTATTTTAATGAAACTACGCACAACTGTTTAATTTTTAACACCTTTATATATAGATGTTTAGCTAAATCTCTTTACATAATATTAATTCTAGAGGTTGAGCATAATTTGGAATTGTAATATCCAAACTTCCACAATCCCTAAAGCCTAATTTCCTATAAAAATGTTGTGCTTCTTCATCTATTTGTGTAGATGTTAAAACCATTCCATACCCTTTGGATTTCATTTCTTTTTCCCAATGCTCCATAAGTTTTCTTCCATATCCTTTCCGGTGATACTTATAATCAATAAACAGCATCGTACAAAATGGAGTATTATCCCAAAAAAGATTGTATCTTAACAATCCGATAGGTTTATTATTTTCTAGCAAAACATAACCACTATTATTAGAAACTTTATTATTAAACTCTTGTTCTGATAAATGACTATCATAGCGATACCAAAACTCTTTATCATTATGTTGAACGTATCTTATTTCCACTGGTTCCCAACTCCATAATTTTTAATATATTTGATTATACCACGTTTACGATTATTCCAATATATTCATGAAAAATGGTTTGATACCTTTGCGACTAATAAATCGCTTATGTATCAAACCAATGCTTGTTTTATGTCTAAGGTTGTGAGGTTTAATACAATTTTAGCACCCCGACCTTCAAATCGTGTAAAAATTTTAGCACCCTAGTGTCATATCGTGTATTTTTTTTAGCACCCCTAATTCATGGCTTAACAAAGGG